>Ga0189291_100108_pt1 | contig 86623 bp, 73 predicted proteins | sample UW1redminimetaG_FD_130331 | JGI IMG/M metagenome (GOLD analysis project Ga0189291, IMG submission 130331) | Marine microbial communities from the Costa Rica Dome - UW179B-red mini metaG | ecosystem: Environmental > Aquatic > Marine > Oceanic > Photic zone | place: Costa Rica: the Eastern Pacific...
CCGGCAAGTATGATTACGGCTTCGCCGTCGACTGGATGCGCAAGGATCTCGATATCGTGCTCAACGAAGCCAAGCGCAATGGCGCGACCCTGCCGGTCACAGCCCTGGTCGACCAGTTCTACGCCGACGTGCAGGCCATGGGCGGCAACCGCTGGGATACCTCCTCGCTGCTGGCACGCCTGCAGAAATAATGCTGGGGCCGGCGTCCGGCGCCGAGGCAATCGTTGCCCATCTCGAGACCTTGCGCTCGGAGGGAAACATTGCCGGCATGGCCCGCTACGGTATCGACACCGGGCGGGCGCTGGGGATCTCCAATCCGCAACTGCAGGCGATCGCCCGGACGGTCAAGAAGAACAACGCCCGCGCCTTCGAACTCTGGGACACCGGAATTCGCGAGGCGCGGATGCTGGCCATCTACACGCTCGATCCCAGGCTGCTCACGACAGAAGAAGCCTGGCGGCTGGCGAAGGATTTCAATTCCTGGGAAATCGTCGACGCGGCCGCCGATCTGTTTGTCAAAGCGCGGCTTGAAGATCGTCTCGTCACTGGGTTTGCCGGGGACGACCGCGAATTCGTCCGCCGCGCCGCCTTCGCCATGATCGCCGGCGCCGCGGTTCATCTGAAAAAGGAACCCGACGCCCTGCTGATCGGCTTTCTGCCGCTGATCGCGACATATTCCACCGATCCGCGCAACTTTGTCCGCAAGGCGGTCAACTGGGCGCTGCGCAACATCGGAAAGCGCAGCCTCACCTGTTACGCACCGGCCCTGGCGCTGGCCGAAAAACTCGCGGCTTCGGAAGACAAGACCGCGCGCTGGATCGGCAAGGATGCGGTCAGGGAACTGACCGCTGAAAAGATCATCAAGCGCCTGGCGAAAAAATAGCGCCAGGCGCGAGGACCTTACATCCCTTCGGCGGCTTCCTTGACGATCTCAGAGAGCAATGCATTCACCGCATCGCGCTCACCGCCGGCCGGCAACATCCTGAACCCGACGGTGACAGCGCCCGGTTTGTCCGCCGCTTCATAGGCAAACACCACATAGGGGCAATAGGCAATGTCGGCAATGTCGCCTTCCATCACCTTGCGCGACAGCACCGCCGAGCAGAAGCTGAAGAATTCCGCGTTTGCGTAGAGCGCTTTTGCAGCATCTACATCGCCGGCCGTCCGCTTCAGCATGTCGCCGATAAAGCCGTGGTAATCGATCGTGTAGCCGCGATTGACGATGGCGTTTTCAATGCCGGCCGTGACATCGGCAAAGGCCGCGTCGCTTTCCATGGTCTTGACGTCGTCGCCTGCGGCATGGGCAACACCTGCGAGTCCGAAAACGGCGATCGCTGCAGCAAGAAGCATTTTCATGTGATTTCTCCCATCCTTAACCAAAGTCAACAATACATAAGGATTCCACAATACACGGAAAACCGCGACACCGTGAGAGCCGTGATCGTCGCAGCACCGGAATGCCGATCCAGGGCCGGCCCAGGAGGTCTCGCGCCTAACTCGCTTCAGGCTTTTCCTTGGCCAGTTGAATGTAGTCCAGCGGCAGTTCGGTGGTGTACTTGATCTGCTCCATGGCAAAGGAGGAGGAGACGTCGCGGATCTCGATCTTGGCGATCAGCCGCTTGTAGAACGCATCATAGGCAGCGATGTCAGGCACGACCACGCGCAGCAGGTAATCGACGTCGCCGCTCATCCGGTAGAATTCCACCACCTCGGAAAACTCGGAAATGACTTCGGAAAACCGTTTCAGCCACTCGTTTGAGTGGGAATTGGTCCGGATCGACACGAACACCGTCACCTTGGCATTGACCGACGCGGGATCAAGCAGCGCAACGCGCCGTTTGATGACGCCATCTTCCTCGAGTTTCTGGATGCGCCGCCAGCAAGGCGTTGTCGAAAGGCCAACTTTCTTGGCGATTTCCGCCACAGCCAAAGTGGAATCTTCCTGCAACAGGCGAAGGATCTTGCGGTCGAGGCGGTCCATTGAAGTCTCCAAGAACGGGAATGCCCTCCCTGATATCGCGTCCCTGCCCGCTTCACAAAGAAATTTTTACCCGGATCCGGAGGATCGTTAGGTAATATTTCCATCGCCGCCCGAAATCTGTTCCGCCACCAGATGCTTGAGCTCCGGCAGCAGTTCGGTTTCGAACCACGGGTTTTTGCGAATCCAGCCGCTGTTGCGCCAGGAGGGGTGCGGCAAAGGCAGGACCGGGCAGTGCGGATCGCTCGCAGCCATGATCGACCGCCAGCTGCGGACCGTTTCGGTCAGGGTTTTCTGCTTCAACGGCCCCAGATGCCAGGCCTGCGCATATTGCCCGATCACCAGAACCAGCCTCAGCTGCGGCATCAGCTCCATCAGCCGGTGCCGCCAGGCCGGCGCGCATTCACGCCGCGGCGGCAGGTCGCCGCCCTTGGCATCGAGCCCCGGAAAACAGAACCCCATCGGCACGATGGCAAATTTACCGGGATCGTAGAACTGTGCCTCATCGACCCCGAGCCAGTCCCTCAGCCGGTCGCCGGACGGATCGGTGAACGGCCTGCCACTGGCATGAACCCGGGTCCCCGGCGCCTGGCCGGCGATCAGCACCGTGGCCTTTGACGATGCGAAGCAGACCGGGCGCGGCTCATGCGGCAAGGCCTTGGACGGTCCGCCTGCAGGCGTGTCGCGGCATATCCGGCAGGCGCCAATCTCGACCAGCAAGGCCGCCAGCGCGGCCTCGCCTGCCCTGCCGGCATCGCCTGCCTGGCTCATGCCTTGGCGCTTGGCCGCGCCGACACCGCCTGATACCAGCGCATGACATTGGTCAGATGTTCCGGCCGCTCGATGCGTGCCGGCTTCATGAAGTCCATGCCGATCATGCCGGTGATGTCGGCGATGGTGTAGCGGTCGCCGGCGATGAACTCGCGGCCCGCAAGTTCCTTGTCCAGCATCTCGAGGAAGGCAATCGCCTTGGGCCGGTTGATCTCGCCCCATTCGGCGATCTGCGGAACCTCCCACTCCTTCATCGCCGGATGGGTATGGCGAAACGCGGCTGCGACCGCGGCCAGGAAATGGTGCTCCATCCGCCGGTTCCACATTTCCACGATGGCCTTGTCGCGCGCATCGGTGCCCATCAGCGGCGGCTCGGGATGCAGCTCCTCGAAGTAACGGCAGATCGCCACCGATTCGGAAATTGCCGTGCCGTCATCGAGCACCAGAACCGGCAACCGCTGCAACGGGTTGAGTTCGGTGACCTCGGCGGACTTGTGGCCGAGTTGCCCCATGTCCACCGGCACCTTGTCGATCTCGATGCCCTTTTCAGCCAGAAACACGGTCACCCGCCGTGGATTGGGCGCCCGTCCGCCATCATAAAGTTTCATGCGTTTTCTCTCCCATGTGAACAATTCCGATCAGACACCAAACAGGCGCCGCAGAAAAGCCGAAAGCGCGGACAAACCAGCGTGGAAATCCTCGTTCAACCCGCCATGGACCGCGCGCCATTGCTTCGGCGGCTGAAATTCTCCGGCCCATAGCCCGGCTCCCATCAATCGGGCTTCCGCCTCGACCAGCTTGTAATCACCGAAGGCAACCGCATGGCCTGACCGCACCATCGTTTCGTTGATATCGACCCCGCCTGCGCTGCAACGCACCAGGTCGCGGCCATAGCGGTCGCGCCCCTCGCCGCGGCAGTCGACCGTGTGGCGTCCAACCAATCCCTTGAGAAAAGAAGCCGATTCGATTCCACATCCATATTCAAAACCATCTTTGTGGCAGCGCTGCGCCAGCTCCGGCGCATCAATGCCCTTGAGCCGCAAGCGACGGTCACCAAGCGCCAGGCTGTCGCCGTCGACCACCCGCATGGCACCGCTGAACTCGGCCCCTCCAAAATGCTCCAGACGCGCGGCAACGAGGGCTGCACCGGCAAAAACCGCCACGGCAAATCCGATATCGAGTGCCTTGCGCCAGCGCGGGCGCCGCCTGCGGGCAAACCGTCTTCGGTAGGTCATCACGGGACGCTGATCTCGTTCATCGGTTGGGGCCAGGTCAATTGAGGTCTCCAGACGCAATAATGCAAACAGGTTCTTAAACATTGGGGGTTAGATTTTCGACTGCAACCGGAAACAAACGGGAATAATCGTGCCCACCCCGCAAACCATGACCGACAAGAACATTGTCGATCGTTCGCGCACCCATAAGAACGCGGCGGTTGTCAAAGCCGTGCGCGCCACCCGCGAACAATTGCAGCATGGTCGCGAACGCTCGCCCGGTTTCGACAACGAGATGATCCGGCTCCACACCAATGCGGTGTTGCAGGGCGCCGCCGCTCCTCCGGTGCTGGTGATCCTGGTCGCAGTGGGCGGGCTTTGGTTCGATGACGCCCTGTGGCTGCTCGCCTGGGCGCTTGCAGCGCTGGTGGTCTATGCCGGATTGATCCTGATTGCACGGCGGGCATCGCGCGGGCACAACGACGACGAGGCAACCAGGCGCTGGCGCAAGAGATTCCTCGGCGTCTACGCCATGATCGGACTGACATGGGCGCTGTTTGCCTATCAGGATTGCACCACCTGCCAGGGCAATATCTTCGTTTTTTACAAGACCGCGATCCTGCTGATTGCGCTCGCCGCAACGGCGATGGCGACCTTCGCCTTGCGGTTTGCACTCTATTTCGCCGTCGTTCCGACGATTCTCGCCCTCGCCCTGCGCGCCGCGATCAGTCGCGATATCGTTGATTTCTCAGCGCTTTCAATGATATCCGCGGCGGCGCTGTTTTTCGTTTTCATGTCGAAACGGCTCTACACCACCAACCTGAAAATGCTCAATTTTCAAACCGAGAAGGACGACCTCATCGCCGAACTCGAGGTCGCCAATTCGGTTTCCGATGAAGCCCGCCGCCGCGCCGAGGAATCCAACCTCGCCAAGTCGCGTTTCCTCGCCTCCATGAGCCATGAACTCAGAACCCCGCTCAACGCCATTCTCGGCTTTTCGGAAGTCATGTCCGGCGAAGTGCTCGGCCCGATCGAGAACGAGAGCTACAAGGAATATGTCGGCGATATCCACCGCTCCGGCCAGCACCTGCTCAATCTGATCAATGAAATTCTTGATCTGTCGCGCATCGAGGCAGGACGCTACGAACTCAATGAAAATGCGCTTTCGCTTGCCGATATCGCCGAGGATTGCATTGGCCTGGTGCAACTCAAGGCGCGCAGCAAGAACATCCGCATCATCGAAGCCTTTGAGGAAAACCTGCCCATGGTCTGGGCGGACGAAAAATCAATGCGCCAGGTGATCCTCAACCTGTTGTCGAATGCGGTCAAGTTCACGCCATCGGGCGGCGAGATCCGCGTCAAGCTCGGCTGGACTGCCGGCGGCGGACAATATGTGGCGATCAAGGACAATGGCCCCGGCATTGCCGAGGAGGAAATTCCGGTGGTTCTGTCGGCTTTCGGGCAAGGCTCAGTCGCCATCAAGAGCGCCGAACAGGGCACCGGGCTCGGCCTGCCGATCGTCCAGGCGATCCTCGCCAAGCACGGCGGCGAATTCGTGCTCAAATCCAAACTGCGCGAAGGCACCGAAGGCATCGCCATCCTGCCGCGCCAGCGCGTGCTTGAAAGCATGGCACCGGTGGAAGGCGTGCAGGGCGCCGCGGTGAAGAAAAAGCGGGCCTTCAGCTAAACCAGAGGCCCGCTCCGAATCCGGTCCGCAATATCAATCCTTGCCCGCGACACCGGCCTGGGCAAACGTCGCCATTCCCGAATGGCATTGCGCCGCGGCCTTGACGATGCCTGCTGCAAGAGCGGCGCCCGTCCCCTCACCCAGGCGCATCCCCAGTGCCAGCAACGGCGTTTTGCCAAGCTTCTCGATTGCCGCCAGGTGCCCCGGTTCGGCGGACACATGGCCGATCAGGCAATGATCAAGCGCTTGGCTGTTGGCCGCATGCAGCACCGCCGCCGCAGCCGTCGCCACGTAACCGTCGATAAGAACCGGGATCCGTTCCATCCGCGCCGCCAGGATCGCACCGGCCATCGCCGCAAGCTCGCGGCCGCCCAGGCGCCGCAGCAGTTCGAGCGGATCGTCGAGATGGGCCTTGTGCAGGGCCACGGCAGTTTCCACCGCGGCAATCTTGCGCGCCAGCACCTCGCCTTCCGAACCGGTGCCGGGTCCGACCCAGTCGGCAGCCGAGCCGCCGTAAAGCCCGTAGAAGATCGCCGCCGCAATGGTGGTGTTGCCGATGCCCATTTCACCGATGCACAACAGGTCGGTGCCGCCGGCAACAGCCTCCATGCCGAATGCCATGGTCGCCGCACAGGTGCGCTCGTCCATCGCCGCTTCCACCGAGATATCGCCTGTCGGCACTTCCAGCGCCAGGTCGAAGATCTTCAGGCCCAGATCGTTGGCGACGCAAATCTGGTTGATCGCCGCCCCTCCGGCGGCAAAATTCTCCACCATCTGCGCAGTCACCGACGAAGGGAAGGGCGACACGCCTTGCGCCGTCACACCGTGATTGCCGGCAAATATCGCCACCAGCGGGCGCGTGACCTGCGGCGCGCGGCCTGTCCAGGCGGCAAGCCAGAAGGCGATTTCCTCGAGCCGCCCCAGAGCGCCTGCCGGCTTGGTCAGTTGCGAATCGCGTTCCCGCGCTGCCGCAAGCGCCGCCGTGTCAGGTTCCGGCATGTTGCGCAGAAGCTCGCGAAAATCATCAAAAGGCAAACCGCTGGCACTCATTTTTCTCTCCTGGACTTCTCTGGCGCATGACGCGCGACGTGGCCCGGTGTAATTGTCGAATCGCTCGAGGACAATAACGTTCGCGACATCCGGGGTCTTGACCCGAACAGAACTGCCCGGCGGAGACCGAAATGCAGATCAGCGATTATCTCGATGACATCGCCCGAGCCACGGGTTTCCTGAGCCGCTTGCCGATGCCCTCACGCCATTTTGCCGAGCATGACGGGTCGCTGTCGCGCGCCTCCGGCATGTTTGCGGTCGCCGGACTGGTCATTGCCCTGCTCCCGGCCCTGGTGCTGTGGGTCCTGACGCTCCTTGATGCCAATGCCGCCCTGACGGCAATCATCACGCTGATGATCCTCGTCGGCGTGACGGGAGCACTGCATGAGGACGGGCTGGCCGATTCAGCTGACGCCTTTGGCGCACGCGGCGGCCGCGAGCACATGCTCGAAATCATGAAAGACAGCCGCATCGGGACCTACGGGGTTCTGGCGCTGATGATAAGCTTTGCCCTTCGCGCCATTGCGCTGACCATTATCCTGTCTGTGAGTGGCGGTTGGAACACCCTACTGGTGATGCTTGGCGTGGCCGCCGCCTCCCGCGCCGCCATGATCTGGCATTGGAACCAGTTGCCCCCTGCCCGTCACAATGGCGTCGCAGCCTCTGCCGGAGCCCCCGAGGAGCGCGCAAACATGTTGGCCCTGGCATCGGGCGGCATCATTTTCGTGGCGTTCGTCGCGGTCTCATCGGGCCTGACGGCCGCCTTGCTGGCGCTGTTGGTCATGGTCGCGGCCACCAGTTGGTGGACATCCCTGGCCCGCACCAGGCTTGGCGGCCATACCGGCGACACCATCGGCGCCACCCAGCAGATCTCCGAGACGCTCGGCCTGACCACCCTTGCCCTTTTGCTTTGAAGCAACAATATAAAACGTTCACGTTGTCGCAAACCGAGCGAAAGAACCCATGAGCATAGACTCGCCCTGCATCCTGGTATGCTCGATCGATCTGAACACCGGATATTGCTTCGGCTGCGGGCGCACGCGCGACGAGATCGCAGGCTGGATGGGGTACACGCCGGAAGCCAGGCGCGAGCTGATGGAACAATTGCCGGCAAGGCTAGAAACGGTGGAACGCAAGCCGCGCCGCGAGACCAGGCGGCAGCGCATGGCGCGGGAACGGCAGGATAGCTCAACGGGATGATTTTCATTCTCGCCGTGATCGGCGCAACCCTTGCCGTACTGATCTTCAACCATGAAACCGGGCTGAGTTTCGGTCTCCCCAACGACGATCTAGCCAGTGTGGTGTATCTCGGCCTGCTCGGAGCCGTCGTCGGCGCGGGCGTCATCGGCGCACACCGCAACATCGGCGAGATGATCAAGAACCTGCTGGTCTGGGTGGTCATCATCCTCGGCCTTGCCACCGGCTGGCTTTATCAGGACCAGGCCAGGGAGATGGCGCTGCGCGTTGCCGGCGGGCTGGCTCCCGGGCGCGCCGTGACCGTCTCTGATGAAAACGGCACGGCTGTCCTGATCCGGAAATCCCTCAACGGGCATTTTGAAGCCGCCGGCGAGGTCAATGGCCAGGCGGTGAGTTTCCTCATCGATACCGGTGCCACATCGATTGCACTGTCCCATGATGACGCACTGCGCATCGGCTTCACCGAGAATGAGCTGCGCTATACCCTGATCATCAACACGGCCAACGGACAGGCCCGCGCGGCCCCGGTCCGGCTGGACAGCGTTACCATCGGCACTGTCGTTCGCAACGGATTGCGCGCCATGGTGGCCGAGCCGGGCCGGCTCGACCAGAGTCTGCTGGGCATGAACTTTATTTCATCATTAACCGCCTTCGAAATGCGGCGGGACGAAGTCATCCTTCGCGATTAGGATCTGCAGTCAGGCACCGTCATGGTGCGCAGATGTGAGATCCGATGGAGGTGGAAAGCCTCAGGCAAGCAAGCAAGGGCAATGTGCGGCAGAATCGCCAGCAAAAGGTCGTTCCGCGACCACCCCTTGAATGTCGTCCCGAGCACAGGTCATGCCATGATAACCAGTTATCAGTCTTACACTTTCTACGCTCGAGACATGACCCAATCGCTGGCGCGCAAGGCCACCGACCCGATCATTGCGCGCGATGCCAAATATTATCGCGACAACATCGGCTCGATCAAAAGCATCGATGAATTCCTCAACAATGACCGCATCTACGGCTATGCCATGAAGGCCTATGGCCTGGAGGAGATGACCTACGCGAAGGCTTTCATCCGCAAGGTTCTGGAAAGCGACCTGACCGATTCCAACAGCTTCGCCAACCGGCTTGAAGACACCAAGTACAAGGCCCTGGCCGCAGCCTATGATTTCGGCAAGACCGTTTCCACCAAGATCGTCCAGACGACCAGTCAGATGGAAAGCCTGATCGACACCTACGATCAGACGATTACGAACAATGACGTGCGTTTGCAGCAGGATACCGACTACTTCAATGCCGTTTCGAAGACCTTCACAAACGTCGATGACCTGTTCAAGAACACGCGGGCGCGCGACTATGTGTTCAAGGCCTACAACATTGATCCCAAGACCTTCGACTACCAAACACTCAAAGGTGTGATCACCAGTGAGATCAGTGACCCGGCCAGCTACGTGAATGCGGAGTTTGGCCCCAAGGTCGATGACTGGAATGCAAAACTCCTTGATTTGTACGACCAGCGGATTGTCCCCGGAACGACCCCGGCGGAACGTGAGAAAATAGATTACCTCATCGCGCAATACACAAAGATGATTGAGAAGGCCGCGAACTATTTCGAAATGGCCGCAGTCTTCAACTTCAATGCCGACGGCACGCTCGATGCCGGCGTGACGGCCCAGAACGACATTCAGCAGAAACTGCTGACCGATCGCTACATCTTCTCACAGCCACGCCTGACGAAGACCGGGGCGCTGATCAACAAGACTTATTACGAAGAACAGCTCCCGGGCATCACCTCGATCAGCGATTTGCTGAACAACCCCAGGTTGAGCAAGATGGTGCTGCAGTCCTTCGGGATTTCGCTCAACACCAGCAAGGCCACGATCGAATGGACCCTGCAGCAGGACGCCTCGGATCCGGCCAGCCCGGTTCACGCCAAGGGGAAGGCATTTACCGCCCTTGCAGCCGCCTTCAATTTTGAAAGTGACGGTACTGTAACGGCAGGAAAAGATGCCCAGGATGAAGAGCAGAAGTACAATCTTCTGTCGAACTACATTGTCAGATATGACGACTCGGACGAAGAAGCCGATGCAGAAGCTGTAAAGAGATACAAGCGCTATATCGGCCTGACGAAGAACCTCGATGACTTTCTATCCGGCGCCAGTGCGGCCGTGGTCATCAGGGAGTTTGCCCTCAAGGCGCATAATATCGACCCCAGTGAAATATCCACATTCAAGTTGAAGAAGATCCTGACCAGCGACCCCTATGATCCCAAGAGCTATCTGAACAGCCTCAAGGATGAGCGGTTTGTCAAACTGGCGAAATCCTTCAACTTCGCGGCAGACGGCAGCATCGGCTCTCCCCGCTTCGCCCAATCCGAGAACGAGATCACCAGGATTTCGAAAGCCTACTACGTCGCCATGACCCGGAGTGATACCAGCCAGTCGACCAAGGACAAGGCGGAAGCGGAAATCGCATATTATCGCTCCAAGCTGCAGACACTGGAAACGGTCGACGAAATTGTATCCGACCCGCGCCTGACCAAACTTCTGCTGGTTGCCGAAGGTTTCAAGGCAAGCGATGTGAAACCGGAAACGCTGCGCCAGGTGCTGACTTCGGATCTCGACGATCCGAAAAGCTTTGCCAATTCCCTCAATGACGTCAGGCTGCAGAAATTGGCCGGTTCATTCAACTTCGATGCGAAAGGCTTCATTGAAACCCGCACCGCTGTGGGTGTCCAAAATGAACGCGGCGTGATCGAGACCAGCCATCTGTTCCTCACCCAGATGCTCGAAGAGGAAGCCGGTGAGGAAAACGTCGGCGCCCGCCTGGCACTCTATTTCCAGCGCATGGCGCCGACCCTGAACAGCGTATATGAGATCCTGGCCGATACCGCCCTGGCCGAATTCATCCGCACCGCCATGTCGATCCCTGCCGAAACCGCGGCCAGCGACATTGACCTGCAGAAAAAGCTTATCGAGCGCAAACTCGACATCAAGGACCTTCAGGATCCCGAGAAGGTCGACATCATGGTCAGGCGCTTTCTGGCGCTTTACGATGTGGAAAACAGCGGCAGCGATCCGATCACTTCGCTATACAGCGGCTCCGCTACCATCAACTTCGAGACCGTGGCTGCCCTGACACAACTGCGCAACTTCTAAGGATTGCCCGGATAGCAACTAGATCAGGCTGTAGAAGAACCGTGCTGCCACAAACAGCATGAACAGCCCGAAGCCGACTTCCAGCTGCCGCTTGTTGAGCGCATGGGCGAACCGGACACCCAGTGGCGCGACCAGAAGCGTGATCGGGATGATCAGCGCCACCGCTGCCCAGTTGACATAACCCGTTGATAATGGCGGCAGGCCGGCAGCGCCCCACCCGGCCCAGATATAACCGAACAGGCCCGGGACCGAGATCAGAACCCCGACGCCCGACGAGGTCGCCACCGCCTGGTGCACCGGACGGCCGTAGAGCGTCATGAAGGTGTTGTTGAGAACGCCGCCACCGATCCCCATCAGGCCCGACAACAGCCCGATCAGCCAGCCGACTGCGGCTCTGACCGGATTTGGCGGCAAATCTGCGCCAAGGCGCCAGTGCTGCTTGTTGAACAGCATCCGCAATCCGACCAGAATGGCGATCACCGCAAAGATTGCCCGCAATCCGCCGCTCGAAACCGAAGCCGCGATCAGCGATGCGGACACCACGCCAAGCGGCACCGGCAGGATCCAGCTGCGCAACAGCTCAAGATCGACGGCACCACGCTTCTTGTGCGACAGGAAGGAGCGGATCGACGTCGGCACGATAATGGCAAGCGACGTGCCGACCGAAAGGTGCATGCGCACGGCCTCGTCGACATGAAGCAACCCGAATACCTGGTAAAACACCGGCACCAGGATCGCCCCGCCGCCAATGCCGAACAGCCCGGCCAGCACACCGGCCACAACACCGGCTCCGGCAAGTGCTGCCGCAAACCAGACCAACTCCCCCACAGGTGGCATCTACGCAGTTCCTTGTTCGCTGTTCCGGCTGGTAAACCGGCAAGTTTGTCCCTCGCTGCGTTTAACCCATGCAGCCGGTGTCATCAAACCGAGATATTTGTATCGCATAGTTTTCAACGGTTGCGGCAAACAGATCCGCGACCCGCTCCGCCGCCAGTTCCCCCGCACGCCTGGCGGAAATGGGGTTTTCCGGATCCGGCTACCTGCCCCATCACCGGATACCCGGACTGAAGGCTGGCTCGTCCGGCCTTCTTTTTTGCCCTAATCGCAGTGGCGGTAGCCGGTCTTGCGTGCTCTCAGGTCAAAGTGAAAGTGATCCTTGTGATGCACGTCGCTGCCCGGCCCGAGAACCGTGTTGAAATATTTGCAGCTGTCGTTCCGAACCGTCTTGAGCAGGCTTTTCTCCCGGAACGAGAAGAAGCCGGGCTTCCTCACGTCGATCGTCTGGCCATTGTTCAGGTTGATCTTGCCGACATCGATGGCATTGCCGCTGGCATGTTCCGACATCGGCGCACCGCGCTTCGAATTCATCGTCCGGCAGGAGTAGGACGAAAGCTGCCGGATCGAGCTGACGCCGGACAGGTAGCGAAGCCGCGCCGCCGGTGCCAGTTCCTGCTTGACCCATTGGGCGAACGCATCGGTGATCTGGCAATTGAGCTTGGCCGCGGGCAGGATCTCGATACCGCCCGAAAGCCGGGTGACCTCGATTGGATACGGGATCGAACAGCCCTTGCCGCTGTTGATCGCCGGAATGTCGCGGAACGTCACCCCCAGCCGCTTGAGACGGTTGCGGCAGGCCTTCTCGGCAGCAGGTATGCCACCTGCCCATTGCGGCGCGCTCATCGGATTGGTAACCCGCGGCATCACAGCCGCCATCTGCACGGGCTTGTCGTCGATCTGACTATCCCCCGATTGCACATCGGAACCGATGACCATGCTGCCGGATCCGCCATTGGCGTCATACCCGGGCGTGGTGACCAGCCGGGGATCGTCGGTGCCGATGCCCGTCACCACCGGCTGCGCCGAATTGCCTTCCGGCAAGGCGGAGGTCATCTGGTTCATGTCGACACCTGACGACACCGGATAGGCCAGCACATTCTGCATCGGCGCATCCGGCCCGTTGGGAATGCTTGATCCTCCCGGATCGGCAAACATCGCCGGCGCCAGCGGCGCACTGGCCATCATCGGCGCAGCGGGTTCGCTCAGAATGACCGGCGTGACCGGCTGCATCGACAGCAATTCGCCCGGAGGCGCCATATCGCCCGAACACCCGCCGGCCACGAGAGCCACCGTCAAAGCCAGTCCGGCCGATAACGATCCGGAATGACGGAATTTGGGTACACAAGACAACATGGATTGCTCCGGGATTACGCAAAACTAAGCTGGATAATCCCACACAAGTGTAAAGGAAGGCTGATCTCGCGCGTTAACGTCTGGGGCAATATTGCGGCAAGAGTGGCGGCGAGCGGTGCTATGGCAACAGACAGACACCGCGGTGGCATGGCGGTGAGAATTGCCGATCCCTGTTCGTCCCCAGCTTCCGTTGGCATCCGGCTTCAAAACGGGCGCGCACCGGGTTAAACCTGTACACCAACAAGGAGCACACCATGACCGCCCCAACCGGTGAATTGACATTGCGTACACTGGCGATGCCAGGAGATGCCAACGCGGCCGGTGATATTTTCGGCGGATGGGTGATGGCCCAGATGGACCTGGCCTGCGGCATCCGTGCCGCCGAGCGCGCCCGGGGCCGCGTGGTCACCGCGGCCGTCAACGAAATGTCGTTCGCCATGCCGGTGAAGATCGGCGATACGCTTTGCATCTACACCGATATCGTCAAGGTTGGCCGCACCTCGATGACCCTGCTGGTGGAGGCATGGGCCCAACGCTATCTGTCTCCGCAAATGGACAAGGTGACCAACGCCCTGTTTGTCATGGTCGCGCTCGACGAGAACAGCAAGCCGACGCCGCTGCCGCCCGAGTGACATGATGAGGCGCTGAGCGACGACGGCTTGCAGACTTGAATCGATTGATCAGCTAGCCGATTCAAACTCGCAAAAATTCCATATAAATAATTGATTTTATTAAAATATTACAACACTGATTCAGCCGTCGAAAGACGCCAGACGCCCTCAAACGGAATGAACTGCGGCATCACCCTCTGCTGCCGGCCTGTTCATTTCATACAGGTACAGCCGGGTCTTGCGTCCATCGGACAGCTCCCAGACCTCATCCGGCTCGACACCCGGCACCGAAAAGCTGTTGGACACCAGCAGGCTGCCTGGCTTCATCTCCACCTTGGCCTTGCCGTACACACCCGGCATCGGCTCGGGCGAGAGAAAGGTGTAGACGACGTCCTGATCCGAAAGATCGGCGCTCCAGATATCCTGCCGCAGGATCTCGCCGCGGCGCTCAAGCTTCGACAGCACCGCTGACACCAGCCACACCATCGGCGCCGATTCCACCCCCATCGCATGCCTTCCCTCGCCATCGAGCGACCGAACCACCCCGCCCAGCCCCGATCCAAGATCGACAAACCGCTTGGCCTCGCGCTGCTGCATCAGCGACAAAAGCGCCTCGGTGGTCAGCCGGTTGGTGAGATAAAGCGGCACCCGCTCGCGCGCGGTGTTGGAGAAGAAGAGATAGAGAACCACGAAGCCGACCCCGAACGGCCAGGCCGGCAGGCTCCCCGCATGCAACGCCAGCGCAAGGGCTGCCGGAAACACAAGACCAATCCACACCCACCAGACCGGAAGCCCGAGCATCTTCGTGACCGCCGCGGCGGCCAGGCATTGGACGGTCAGCCCCACCCAGAACAACGGGACGGCATCGACACCATCAACCAGAGCCATCCGGACCGCGAGCAGGATCGCGCCAGCAACGAGCTGGGCAATCACGGCGCCGATGATCGGATAAGAGCGAATTGGGTTCATCATGATCCTGCCAAGGGCCGCGCCGATCAGGCCGCCACAGTCAGATCGGCAAGGTCGATCTCCGCGAAGGCGGCCGCGATCACCTCTGGCCCGGCGCCCTCACGCACAGCCTCCGTCGACAGGATCTGCCTGAAACGCCGCGCCCCGCGGATACCCTGGAACAACCCGATCATGTGACGGGTGACGTGAATGAGCCGGCCACCGGACACCAGGTGCGCCTCGGCATGGGCCATCATCGCCGCGCAAACATCCTTCCAGTCGACATCCGGCCCATCCGCCCCATAGACCTGCCGGTCGACGCCCGCCAGCAGCGAGGCATTGTGATAGGCGGCACGTCCGAGCATCACGCCATCGACATGATTCAAATGCTCAACCGCCTGACTCAAACTCTCAACACCGCCGTTTATCCCGATGAAAAGATTCGGGTAATCCTGCTTGAGACGATACACACGATCATAGTCGAGCGGCGGAATGTCCCGGTTTTCCTTCGGCGACAGCCCCTCGAGCCAGGCCTTGCGCGCATGCACCCAAAGCGCATCCACACCCGCATCCACGACCGCCCGGGCAAACACCAAGAGCGCCAGTTCCGTATCCTGCTCGTCAACGCCGATCCGGCATTTCACCGTCACCGGCACATTCGAAACCTGCTTCATCGCGGTCACGCAACGCCCCACCAGATCCGGCTCGCGCATCAGGCAGGCGCCGAAAGCCCCCGACTGCACCCGGTCGGAGGGACAGCCGACATTGAGGTTGATTTCGTCGTAGCCGAAATCCCCGGCAATCCGCACCGCCTCGGCGAGTTTCTCGGGCTCGGACCCGCCAATCTGCAACGCCACCGGATGCTCGGCCGCATCATAACCAAGCAACCGCTGACGATCGCCGTGAATGATTCCGTCGGCCACCACCATCTCGGTGTAGAGCAACGCCCGGTGCGACAACTGACGATGAAGGAACCGGCAGTGTCTGTCAGTCCAGTCCATCATCGGCGCGACGGAGAATATTTTATCTTTATTTTTCAGAGCTTTACGATACATTTTTGACGGGCTGACTGTGAACGGGAACATGTGGTACTGGCTCGGCGCGGGCCTTGTCTGGATCCCCGTGCGTGCCGGTATTGCACACACATCGCTGCATGCGGACATCGCTAGCACAATTCGTCGGTCCGATGAAAGTTTCGCGTAGAAATCCGCAGCTGCGCCGGATCGGCCCCGGCATCCGGCCGGCCTCAATGTCCCCGCATTGATTTAACGCAATGAACAGTGGACGCTCGCCTGTCAGAAGGAGATCACACTTTCACATCGTGTCCGGCGCCACCGGAAAGGAACGCACATGATCGCAATGGCCGTCAGCGAGACGCCCGGACGTCTGGAGCAGGTCGAACGTGACGTCCCGGTGCCAGGCGCCGAGCAAGTGCTGGTCCGGGTCCGCGCCTGCGGCGTCTGCCGCACCGACCTGCATGTGGTCGACCGAGATCTGCCCGGCGTCCGCCCCGGCCTGATCCCCGGCCACGAGGTGGTCGGCAGCATCGAGCGCATGGGGGAGAGTGTCAGTGAATTGAGCATCGGCCAGCGGGTTGGCATTCCCTGGCTCGGCCATACCTGCGGCTCATGCCCTTATTGCCGCATGGGCTCCGAGAACCTCTGCGACACACCCGGATTTACCGGCTACACGGTTGACGGCGGCTATGCCGAGTTCATGGTCGCCGACGCCCGCTACTGCTTCCCCCTGCCCGACAGCTATGGCGATGCCGAAGCCGCACCACTGCTCTGCGCCGGCCTGATCGGCCATCGAAGCCTGCGCATGGCTGGCGACGCACGCACACTGGGGATCTACGGTTTCGGGGCGGCAGCCCACATCGTCGCCCAGGTTGTCTGTGCGGAGGGCCGCCGTGTCTTTGCCTTCACCTCGCCCGGCGACACCGAAGCCCAGGAGTTTGCGCGGCGCATGGGCGCGGAATGGGCCGGCGGCTCGGACACCTCTCCCCCGGAGCCGCTCGACGCCGCCATCATCTTCGCACCGGTGGGGCCTCTGGTCCCGGCCGCCCTTTCAGCGGTTCGCAAGGGCGGCACGGTGGTCTGCGGCGGCATCCACATGAGCGACATCCCGGCCTTTCCCTATCGTTTGCTGTGGGGCGAGCGGGTGGTGCGCTCTGTCGCCAATCTGACACGGGAAGATGCCATAGAGTTCCTGGCGCTGGCGCCACAGGTGCCGGTGCGCACCGAGGTGACGGAATATCCCCTGACCCGCGCCAACGAAGCCCTGTCGGACCTGCGCCAGGGCAGGCTGTCGGGAGCCGCGGTGCTGATCCCCTGACCGCTGCGGGAAGACTTGCGCGGGACCGTTCGAAGGGATGACGCAGGTCAATGCCGTCTGCCCCGAACAGCGGTAAATTGAAAAACAGCAGATTGGCGGTTTTCCGCACAAAACAGGCTGGCAGAAATTATTCCGTTGCGAAGGAGTGCGCAGTCATGGCCGGACTTCGAAAAAAGACCAACGTGGTGCCCCTCGCCTCGGCGATTGCCCGATCTCGACCGGCCGAATCGGCGGCGGAGCCAAATCCCGATCAACATCCCTATCGCGACGTGGACAGGGCGGCACGCGCCGCCTTGGCGCGGATGACGGGCGGGGTCTCGCCGCATTCCATCATCGAAGCCTGGAGCGACTGGGCGCTGCACCTGAGCCGCTCGCCCGGACGCCAGCTCGAACTTGCCGAACGCGCGCAGGCCAGTTCCGCCAAGCTTGTGGCGCGCTCTGTCACCGATACCAGCAAGGATACCGCCAAACCGCCATTTGCGCCGAAGGCTTACGATCACCGCTTCGAGCACAAGTCCTGGGACACCGCCCCCTACGACATGTGGAAGCAGGGGTTTCTGGCCATGCAGGACTGGTGGGATGCCGCCACCGAGCAAATGCAGGGGCTGAGCAAGGGTGACGCCGACCGGACCCGGTTCCAGATGCGCCAGGCGCTGGATCTTGTCTCGCCGTCGAATTTCCCCTGGTCCAATCCCGAAATCATCGAGGCAACCCGCAACACCAAGGGCAAGAACCTGCTCGAAGGGGCAGCGCATTTCACCGAGGATCTGCGCCACACCCTGACGCAGGACCGCAAGCCCGCGCCGGAAGGCTACCGGATCGGCGAAGACCTCGCCTGCACACCGGGCGAGGTCGTGTTCCGCAACGAGCTCTTCGAACTGATCCAGTACACCCCGCAGACCGGCAAGGTGCACCCGGAGCCGGTGCTGTTCGTTCCGGCCTGGATCATGAAATATTACATCCTCGATCTGTCGCCGCACAATTCGATGGTCAATTACCTGGTGCGCGAGGGGTTCACCGTCTTCATGATCTCCTGGTGCAATCCGACCGCCGACAAGGCCGAACTGTCGCTCGAGGACTATCGCAAGCGCGGGGTGATGGCAGCCATCGACGCGATCAACAAGATCGTGCCGGGAGAGAAGATCCACGCCAACGGCTATTGCCTGGGCGGCACCTTGCTGGCCATCGCGGCTGCGGTGATGGCGCGCGAGGCAGACGACCGGCTTGCCTCCGTTACCCTGATGGCGGCACAGGTTGATTTCGCCGAGGCCGGCGAGCTCCTGCTGTTTGTCGATGAGAGTCAGGTCGCCTTCATCGAGGACCTGATGTGGGCGCAGGGTTATCTCGACCGGCCGCAAATGACCCGCACCTTTGCGTCGATCCGGGCCGAGGACCTGATCTATACCCGTGCGGTCAACCGCTATCTCCTCGGGCGCGAGGACCTGCCGACCGATATCGGCGTCTGGAACGGCGACACCACTCGGATGCCGGCACGGATGCATTCGGAATATCTGCGCGGGCTGTTTCTGGAAAACCGGCTGAGCGCCGGCCGTTTCGCCGTCGAGGGCCGGGTGATTGCGCTGAAAGACATTTCCGCCCCGATCTTCGTTGTCGGCACCGAGACCGATCACATCGCGCCCTGGCATTCGGTCTACAAGACCCAGCTGTTTACCGACAGCGACCTGACCTTCGTGCTGACCCGCGGCGGCCACAATGGCGGCATCCTGAGCGAACCGGGCCACGCCCGCCGGCACTACCGGATCGGGCACCGTGACGCGGGCGCGCTCTACATGGGCCCGGACGCCTGGCTGGCACGGCATCAACCGATCGAGGGATCGTGGTGGCCTGAACTGTCATCCTGGCTGGCCGGCAAATCCGGCGCCCCGGCGGTTCCTCCATCCATGGGCGCGCCCGAGCAGGACCTTGCCCCTCTCGCCGCGGCACCGGGCACCTACGTGCATCAGGTATGATCTCCCGGTCAGATCCAGGTGATGCTGCGGACCCCGGACCAGCCCGCAGCTGTTGACACCGATCAATCAGCCTGCCCCTCTTTCATGCAAAGATCCCGGCAAGTTTCGCTAGGCCAGCCGAAGGACAGCAATCTAGCGGGCCTTCCAGCTTCTCGCCAGCCAGGCACGTGTCAAACTCTCCCAATTGCGGGATGACAGGCTTGGGACGGACCTGCGGCAGGGGAATGATGAGACCGGCAAGCGGAATGGGCGTACAGGCCGGATAACGGGGCGAAAATTCAATGTCTGCAAAGAAACACGAAACGATCAATTTGCCGGAGGGCCTGCCGGCCGGCAAGCTCCGCTCCGAGTGCGATCCTGACAGCCTGGGCTTCAAGCTCTCCTCCGAGGTGAAGGAAGAGGCGGGGCTGGTCGGCCAGGAGCGCGCGATCGACGCCATCAGGCTGGCGGCCGGGATCGCCCACAAGGACTTCAACCTCTACGTCCTGGGCCGCCCCGGAACCGGGCGCAACACCGCCGTCACCAAGCTGCTGTCCGAGCAGGCGACAACCCGTTCGTCACCGTTTGACTGGGTTTATGTGAACAATTTCGACGCCCCGCACAAACCCAATGCCATGAAACTGCCCCAGGGCGTTGCGCCGCGCCTGAAATCCGCCATGCAGGATCTGGTCGACGATCTCGCCATCGAGATCCCGACACTGTTCGAATCCGAGGAGTACCAGACCCAGCGGCGGGCCATCGAAGAGGAATTCGGCGACCGGCACGAAGAACCGATCGGCGCCTTTGCCGAAGTCGCCAGGGCGGAAGATATTGCCCTGCTAAAAACCCCGATGGGTTTCATGCTGTCGGCGATGATCGATGGCAAGCCGATCGATCCGGATGCCTACGAGGCGCTGCCGCCGGAGGAACGGCGCAAGATCGATGAAACGATCGAACGGCTGCAGGATCAGCTTGCTTCTGTCCTGAGCCAGGGCCCGCAGCTGGAAAAGGAACATCGCCAGAAGGTCGAGAAACTCAATGCCGAAATGGCCGAACGTGCCGTTTCTATGCGGGTCCAGGACGTGGTCGGGCGCTTCAACGACATTGCCGGCGTCGAAGCCTATCTCGAGCAGGTCCGGCAGGACATGATTTCCAATGCGGAACTTTTCCTCGCCGCCAGTGAGCGTTCGGGCAACGGCCCCTTCCCCGAAGTGAGCCGCAAATACCACAGCGAGCCACGTTTTGACCGCTATGCGGTCAACGTCATGGTCTCGCACGGCGCCAAGGCCGCTGCTCCTGTCATCCGAGAGGATCTGCCGACACTGAGCCAGCTGACGGGCCGGATCGAGCACATCTCGGAAATGGGAACGCTGATCACCAATTTCACGCTGATCAAGCCGGGTGCGCTGCATCGCGCCAATGGCGGCTACCTCATACTCGACGCGCGCCGGGTGCTCAACGAACCCTATGCTTGGGATGCGCTCAAACGCTGCCTTCAGGCCCGTTCGATCTCGATCACCTCGCTGTCGGACCGGCTCGGTCTCGCCTCGACCGTCTCGCTGGAGCCCGACCCGATCCCGCTGGACGTCCGCGTGGTGCTGATCGGCGACCGGCTGCTGCACATGCTGCTGGTGATGCTGGATCCCGAGTTCGGCGAACTGTTCAAGCTGCAAGCCGATTTCAACGATGACATGCCGCGCTCGCAGGAAACCACCGGCCTGATGGCCCACGTCATGGCGGCCAATGCCCAGCGCGAGAAGCTGCGGCCGATGACGGCGGCGGCAATTGCCGCCCTGCTCGATCACGCGGTGAGACTGGCAGACGATGCGACGAAGTTCACCCTGCAGGTCGACGCACTCAAGGATGCCATGCGCGAGGCCGATTACTATGCCGGTCAGGAGACCCGCGATCTGATCGAGCGTTCGGACATAGACAAGGCCATCAAGGCCGCCGACCTCAGGGCGGCGCGGGTCAGGGAACGCATGCAGGAGGCGATTACCCGCAAGACCATTCTCATCGACACTGCAGGAGAGGCAATCGGCCAGGTCAACGGGCTGTCGGTCATCGGGCTCGGGCCGCAAAGCTTCGGCCATCCTTCGCGGATCACCGCACGGGTGCGCATGGGCGCCGGCAAGCTGATCGATATCGAGCGCGAAGTCGAACTGGGCGGGCCGCTGCATTCCAAAGGCGTGCTGATCCTCGGTGGATATCTCGCCTCCACCTACGCGCTCGGTGTGCCGATGTCGCTGCATGCAAGCCTCGTGTTCGAACAAAACTATGGCGGCATCGAGGGAGACAGCGCCTCGTCCGCCGAGCTTTATGCGCTGCTTTCGGCGCTTTCGGGCCTGCCCATCCGCCAGGGGATTGCGGCCACCGGATCGGTCAACCAGTCGGGCCAGGTGCAGGCGATCGGCGGGGTCAACGAAAAGATCGAAGGCTTCTTCGACATCTGCAAGGCCCGCAGGTTGACCGGAAACCAGGGGGTTCTGATCCCGGCGTCGAACGTCGACTACCTGATGCTGCGGCCCGACGTCGTCGAAGCCGCCCGGGCGGGCAAGTTCCGCATCATTGCGGTCTCGACCATCGACGAAGGCATCGAGATCCTGACCGGACGACGCGCCGGCAAGCGCCGCCGCGGTGGCGCCTATCCGGAAGGCACTGTCAATCGCCTGGTGGAAGACCGGCTGCTGGAATTCGCCCAGATGCGTCAGCGCTTCGCCGAGCCCCCGGACTCCGACCCGGGCAAGGACAGGAAATCATGACCCGCGCCCTTCGCGTCCTCGTCGGCGCCGGCTCGTTTGCCGATGCAGAGACCGCCTTGAGGATTGCACGGCACCTGGTGGCGCGCGGGGCGGGCAGCCTGGGCGGACTGCTGGTCGAGGAAGAGGCGCTGGCGGCGCTTTGCAGCCTCCCGCATCAACGGGTGATCTCGATGACCGGCGCGATCCTAGCCGCCCCGACCCCTGCCCGCATGCGCGCCATCATCAACGCCGATGCCCGCGCGTTTCGCCAAATGCTCGAAGACCTGTCGGCGCCATCGGGATCCGGATCTTCGTTCGAGGTCGAGACCGGCGATCTGGTGGTAACCACCATTGCCAGCGCGCAAGGCTGGGATGTGCTGGTGCTCGGTCACAGCGAGGTCCACAGACGTGCCGGGCGCGTCATCCATCTCACCGGGCCGGATGGCAACAAGGAGGGACCGGGAGAAATGGCCGAAGGCCTCGCGCGGGTACTGAACACCGGCCTCGACATCTACCGCGTTTCGCCGGATCACACGGATACCCGCATGACCTCATCCGGCCGCAGCTTCCGCTTCGATACGCTGGAGACAGCCCTCGCCGGACTCGCAAGAACCAATACGCAGGCCGTCGTCACAGATCTCGCATCAGGCCCGGTCCGCTCGCCCGCAGAACTCCGCCGGCTGCTCGAGGCGGCCCGCTGCCCGGTCGTGGTCCTGGGGGCAGCAAAATCGCAGGCCATACAGCAAAATCCCGGCTGATTTTCACCCGGTCATGTCGCCCTACGGCGCCGGGACTGACCGCATCGATCTGCAGTTTCTCGACGGCAGGTCCGGCTTTCGCCCCGGACTTGTGGGAACTCACTGAACCGACGGAACGGCGGCGACGGTGTCCGCCCGCGGGCGTTCGATCAGTGCACCGGCGGCACCGTGCCCGGCCCAGGCCCCGGACCGGCACCCGAACTGCCCCCCGACTTGGTCTCGGCACGTTTCAGCGGCGTGACCTTGCTTTCGGGATCGAGGCAGCGGCTGATTTCGTCGAAGTCCAGCGTTTCGCTTGCCTCCAGCGATGAAACAAGAAGCTCGACCCGCGAGCGGTGCTTGGTGAGTATGTCCGCTGCCTTCTGTTCCGCGTCTTTCAGCAAGGCGATCACCGCCTCGTCGACCTGCGCCGCGGTCTGGTCGGCATGGCCACGTGGCTGGGCGATGGTCTGGCCGAGGAACGGATGATCCTCGCTTTGCCGCAGATCGACCGGCCCGAGATCGTCTGTCATGCCCCAGCGCGCCACCATAGACCGGGCCAGCTCTGTCGCCCGGCGGATGTCATCGTCGGCGCCGGAACTGACGGTGCCGATCAGCAGCTTCTCGGCGGCGCGCCCGGCCAGAAGCGTGACAAGCTGGCCGCGCAGATAATCCTCGTCCAATGTATGCCGTTCGCTGTCAGGCAGCATGTGAGTTCCACCCAGGGCATGCCCGCGCGGAATGATCGTGACCTTGTAGAGCGGATCGGCGCCGGGCGTGTAAAACGCCGCTGCGGTATGCCCGGCCTCGTGGACGGCAAGACGATGCTTCTCGTCGGGCCGGATCGCCAGTGACCGCACCGTTCCCATGATCACCTTGTCGCGCGCTTCTCCCAGATCGTCATGGGTGATCAGGTTGCCGCCCCGCCGCGCAGCGGTAATCGCCGCCTCGTTCAGCAGGTTCTTCAGATCGGCGCCGGAAAATCCCGGCGTACCGGCCGCGATGAGGTCCAGATCGGCGCTATCCTGCAGCGGCAGGTTCTTGGCATGGATGTCCAGAATGGCGCGGCGTGCCTCCTTTTCCGGCAGGTTCAGCGTGACGTGGCGGTCGAAACGGCCGGGACGCAGCAGCGCCGGGTCCAGCACATCTGGCCGGTTGGTCGCCGCCAGCACGACAACCGCCTCCCGGCTGGCGAAGCCGTCGAGTTCGGCAAGGATCTGGTTGAGCGTCTGCTCACGCTCGTCATGGCCACCGCCCAGCCCGGTCCCGCGGGTTCGCCCGATACTGTCGAGCTCGTCGATGAAGATGATCGCAGGCGCGGCCTGGCGCGCCGCCTCGAACATCTTGCGCACCCTGCCCGCGCCGACACCGACGAAGATTTCGATGAATTCGGATCCCGAGGTGGAAAAGAACGGCACACCCGCCTCGCCGGCCAGCGCCTTGGCCAGCAGGGTCTTGCCGGTGCCGGGCGGACCGACCAGCAAAATGCCGTGCGGCACTTCGGCGCCAACCTTCTCGAAGCGTTCGGGATCACGCAGGAAATCGACCAGTTCCGCCACTTCGCGTTTGGCCTGGTCCTGTCCGGCGACATCATCGAAGGTAATCTTTTCGCGCGTCGCACTGGGTTTGGAGAACCGTCCGCCCAGAAGCCCCTGGGTCACCCCGCCTGGCCCGCCGGCGATATTGCCGGTCATTCGCCGCTGCACCCACATGAAGACAGCCACGATAAGGATCCATGGCAGCAGGTAGGACAGAACCGAGGCACCGGAAGGCTCATTGGCCCAGGTCTCAATGCCGTGCTGCTCCAGAAGCGGCAGCAGTTCAGGATCGCCCTGCGCCGGGATGACGGCGCGGAAGACCTCATCGCCTGTCCCATCGGCACTTTTCCTTGCGACAATGATGGCATGTTCCTGCAGGTCGGCCGAGGCCACCTGCCCGTCACGGATCATCTGCTTGACCGTGCTGTAGGGGACGGTGGTCTGGATCCGGCCGGTTTCAAGAAAGATGCTCGACAACACGACCGTCAGCAGCAGGATGCCGACCACGGCCCAAACCTGCCATAGCGCGCCGCCGGGGCCGCCTCCATTTTCATCTCGCTTGTTTTTTGGCATGCAATCAGCTTCGTGGTTGGTCTGTCGACAGTTTTGGTCTCACAAGTCCGCGGCTCCGGATCGCTTGGAAGGGTCAACGGCGCAGGACACATTTGGCTCAGTATCCATCAGGCGAAGCGGTTTGCCCATCCCAAACCGGCGTTGAATAGCACGGATTGCAGGACGGCCGTACAAATCGCTCAAGAAACATCTTTCCGCCCACCGCAATCCCAAAATTTCCCTGAACCGCTCCATGCGGGAGGAAAACCGGTGGCCCTGTAGGCATACTGATCGCTCTGGTGGGTCCGAAGTCACTGTGTTTTCACATTGCAAGGCTTGCGAATTGATCTGGATTAATGTGCCAAATGACCGGATCCTTTAGTACTACTCGACCAACGAGCCCAAACGGCCACCAGCGGAACTGAACTGTGGAGAGCCATGCAGTGACCGAAATCTCGCGTATCGGGCATATCGTTTCGATCGAAGGCGTCATTGCGGACATCCGGTTCACCGGGCCGCTGCCCGAAATCGGCACCCGGCTTGTGACGCTGAGCGAACCGGAAATGACGATCGAGGTCGCAAGCCTGCCCGAGCGTGGCATCGCCCGCGGGCTGATTCTCGATCCGTCACCGGATTTGCGGCTGGGATTGGCGGTGCGCGATACCGAACACCCGCTGACCGTACCCGTCAGCAATCAGCTTCTCGGGCGCATGCTCAATGTGTTTGGCGACACCATCGACGGAAAACCACCTCTCCCCGAAACTGAACGGCGCTCGATCCACGGTGTCCGCGTGCCGTTGTCACGACGCCGCGTCGAAGGCGAGATATTCGAGACCGGCATCAAGGCCATCGACCTGCTCTGCCCGCTGGAACGCGGCGGCAAGGCGGGTCTGTTCGGCGGCGCCGGCGTCGGCAAGACCGTGCTGATCACCGAGATGATCCACAACATGGTGGCCGCCTACCATGGCATCTGCCTGTTCTGCGGCATCGGCGAACGCAGCCGCGAGGCCGAGGAACTTTACCGCGAGATGCAAGAAGCCGGTGTGCTGGAGCGCACGGTGATGGTGTTTGGCCAGATGAACGAAAGCCCCGGCGTGCGCTTCCGCGTCGGCCACGCAGCATTGACCATGGCCGAGTATTTCCGCGACGACCAGAAGCGTGACGTGCTGGTGCTGATCGACAATATCTTCCGCTTCGTCCAGGCGGGATCGGAGGTTTCGGGACTTCTGGGACGCATTCCCTCGCGTGTTGGGTATCAGCCAACGCTTGGCACCGAGCTCGCCGAACTCGAGGAACGCATCTGCTCGACGGACAATGGCTCCATGACATCAGTCCAGGCGGTCTATGTCCCGGCCGACGATTTCACCGACCCGGCCGCAACGCACACCTTCTCGCACCTTTCGGCCTCGATCGTGCTGTCGCGAAAAAAGGCATCCGAAGGGCTCTACCCGGCGATCGATCCGCTGAAATCATTCTCCAAGATGCTGACGCCGGGCACCGTCAGCAAGCGGCATTATCATATCGCGCGGGAGGTGCGGAACACGCTCGCCGGTTATGATGAACTCAAGGACATCATCGCCATGCTGGGGCTCGAGGAGTTGTCGGAACGCGACCGGGCCACGGTCCGGCGTGCGCGGCGGCTGGAGCGGTTTTTGACGCAACCGTTCTTCTCGACCGAAGCCATGACCGGGCAAGCGGGCCGGTTTGTGCCTCTTGCCGACACACTCGATTCCTGTGAACGGATTCTGGCCGACGATTTCGCCGATCGCAGCGAAGGCGATTTCTACATGATCGGCACAGTTGCCGAACTCGGCCACCGTGGCGACAAAGCCGCGAAGAAGGGGCCGGAGACCAGCGATGCGGCTTAAGATCGTCACCCCGAGAACCATCTGCCTTGACGTGCCGGCCACGAGGATCGTCGCCGAGGCGCCGGACGGTTTCTTCGGCCTGTTGCCAAATCACATCGACTTTGTCTCGCAACTCGTCCCCGGCATCCTCGTCCATGAAGGCGAGGACGGGATTGAACACTATGCCGGCATCAATTCCGGCACGCTGGTCAAATGCGGCGACGAGGTGCTCGTTTCCACGCGCAACGCGGTGCTGGGCGACGATCTCGCAACTGTCAGGCGGCGCGTCGCCGAGGAACTGCGCAAACTCGAGGAGACCGAGCGCGCGGAACGGTCGGCGCTGGCGCGCCTGGAGGCCGACATGATCCGTCAGCTGCAAGAAATCGGCAGGGAAACATGATGCCGAAGGAGCACGAACTGACGGACGCCGAACGCGAGGCCAATGAGATTGCGCTCAAGGCCAGACGCAAGGAAGAAGCGCTCCGGCACCGTACCCAAAGCCCCTGGAGCGGACTTCGCATGTTCGGGCTGGTCGGCTGGGCCGTGGCGGTTCCGACGGTTCTCGGCATCGCGCTCGGCCTCTGGATCGACGCGGAAACCGATACGGAGATATCGTGGACGCTTGCATTGCTGCTCGCAGGCGTGACTGTTGGTTGTCTGAATGCCTGGTACTGGGTGCAACGGGAATTGCATGATGATTGAGGAATTGCAGGATTGCAGGCCGATGGAGGTGCGGACATGACAACCGCCGGTCTGCTCATTGCCTTCGTCTCTGGCACTGCCCTTGGCGGGCTTTACTTCTCCCTGCTCTGGCTGTCGGTGAAAAAACTGACCCACAAGGGCAGCCTGTGGGTTTTCACCGCCGCGACATTTGCGCGGTTTATCCTGATGCTCGGCGCACTTTACCTGTTCTTCGCCGTCGCCCACGGGACCCTGCCTCAGCTGGGCGCTGCCTGCCTCGGATTCCTGGCGGCACGGCTGGCCGCGACACGGTTTCCCTCCCAGGACCCGGCGGAGAATTAAACCATGGAAATCAGCCCCGATCAGTGGATCATCTACGAGTGGAACGGCCTGCGCCTCAATGCGACCATTGTCTTTACATGGGTCGTCATGGCCGTTCTGGTTCTCGGTTCATGGGCCATCACGGCCCGGCTTTCCGAAGGTGAGACCGTTTCGCGCTGGCAGGTGATGCTTGAGGTCATCGTCGGCACAATCCGCGACCAGATAGCCGACATCGGCACAGAGAAACCGGAGCGCTACCTTCCCTTCGTCGGCACGCTTTTCCTTTTCATCGCCACGGCAAATCTACTCATCATCATCCCCGGCTACGATCCGCCGACAGGCTCGCTGTCGACCACGGCAGCACTGGCCATCTGCGTGTTGATCGCCGTGCCGCTGTTCTCGATCGCGCAACAGGGATTCCGCGCCTATATCCGCGAGTATCTCCAGCCGACACCGATAATGTTGCCGTTCCATCTCATCGGCGAAATCTCGCGCACGCTGGCGCTGGCGGTGCGTCTTTACGGCAACGTGATGAGCGGCACGGTCATCGTCGGTATCCTGATCGGCATCGCGCCGCTGTTCTTTCCCGTCCTGCTGCAACTGCTCGGACTGCTGACCGGGCTGGTGCAAGCCTACATCTTCGCGGTCCTGGCCACCGTTTATATCGCCTCCGCGACCCGCTCGCGCCATCGCGGCGCAGATCCGGATCAGGCGGACAACCAAACCTCACAACAAGCAAATGGAGACTGAAAATGGATGGCGCCACATGGATCATGGTCGTGTCAATCATCATGGCGGGTTTCACCATCTCGATCGGCTCGATCGCCCCGGCCATCGCCGAGGGTTGGGCAGCCTCGAAGGCATTGGAAGCGATCGCCCAACAGCCTGATGCCTCCAACACCATCACCCGCACACTCTTCGTCAGCCTGGCGATGCTGGAATCCGTCGCAATCTATTGCTTCGTGGTCACCATGATCCTGATCTTCGCCAATCCCTTCGTCACGATTGCGACGCAGACGGCAGGAGGCTGACCTCGTGGAGATCGACTGGCTGACAATCGCGGCACAGATTGTCAATTTCCTCGTTCTGATCTGGCTGCTGCAACGGTTTCTCTACAAGCCGATCACCAACGCCATGGCACGCCGCGAGCAGAGGATCGAACAACGGCTAAGCGATGCGCGCAAGGCCCGCGAGGAAGCCGAGCTGGAAGCCAGGACCCTGCGCGACAAGCAACAGGAGCTTGAAGACAGCAAGGACGTGCTGCAGCAGCAGGCCCGCAAGGATGCCGACAATCTGCACAAGCTGCTGGAGGCCGGCGTTCGCGATGAGATCAGCCGAAAACGCAGCGCATGGCTCGCCCATCTGGAAGACGAACACGACGAAACGCTGCAATTGCTGGAAAAGAAAATGGCGCGGCAGGTTGTCGATACGGTGCGGCGCATCCTCGCCGATTTCGCCGACACGGAATTATCGGGCCAGGTCGCTTCGGAATTTGTCCTGCGCATCGAAGCACTCGGCGCCGATGACCGTGCGCGCCTGGCCGAGGCCGCGAAAAACAACCGCGAGAAGGCACTGATCGAGAGCGGATTGGAATTGCCGGCGCCGATGCGAGGCCGGATCACACGCGCTCTTCACGAGTGCCTCGAACAGGATATCGATGTTCACTACCAGATCGACCGCAGCCTTCTCCTCGGAGTGCGGCTGACGCTTGGCGGGCAACAGGTCGAATGGTCGGCGAGCCAGCATCTCGAAAAACTTGGCGATCTGCTGCGCGAAGTGCTGGAATCGCGCAGGGAAGAAATAGCCGGCCAATGACGCAACCGGAAAAAATCCTGGCGCTCGACATCTTCGAGCAGTTCGCGCGGCTTCTCGACGAGACCAAGCCGTCACTCGAAATCGCCGATGTCGCGCAGGTGGTAAGCGTCGGCAGCGGGGTTGCCCACATCACCGGCTTCAAGACCTTGCACGCAGATGAACTCGTTACCTTCGAGCGCGGTGAGCTGGGGATCGCGTCAAGTCTGGGAGAAAACAGCACCGGCGTCATCATTTTGGGACCGACCGAGCGCGTCCGCCCCGGCGACAAGGTCCGACGTACCCATCGCATCGTCGACGTGCCGGTAGGCGCGGCGTTGCTGGGGCGGGTTGTCGATGCCATCGGCCAGCCGCTTGACGAACGCGGCCCCATCCGCTCGGTGGATCGCCAACCGGTCGAGCGCCCCGCCCCGCCGATCATGCACCGGGGACCGGTCAATATACCTTTGCAGACCGGGATAAAGGCCATCGACGCGGCCATTCCCGTTGGCCGCGGCCAGCGCGAGCTGATCCTCGGCGACCGCCAGACCGGCAAGACCGCTATTGCTGTCGACAGCATCCTCAACCAGCGCAACAGCGGCGTGATCTCGATCTATTGCGCCATCGGACAGCGGGCATCGGCCGTCGCCCGCGTGATCAAGACGCTGCGGGAAAACAATGCGCTCGAGCGCACCATCGTGGTTGTGGCCAGTGGCGAAGATGCGCCGGGGCTTCAGTTCGTCGCCCCCTATGCCGCCACCACAATGGCCGAATATTTCATGGAGCGCGGCCAGGATGTGCTGATCGTCTATGATGACCTGACGCGCCATGCCCGGGCCTATCGCGAGCTGTCCCTTCTGCTCCGCCGTCCGCCGGGTCGCGAGGCCTATCCGGGCGACATCTTCTACGTCCACTCGCGGCTGCTCGAGCGCGCGACGCAATTGCGCGAGGAGCATGGCGGCGGCTCGCTGACCGCCTTGCCGATCATCGAGACCCAGGCGCAGAACCTCTCGGCCTATATCCCAACCAACCTCATCTCGATCACCGACGGCCAGATCTATCTCTCGCCGGAATTGTTCGAGAAAGGGCAGATGCCGGCCATCGATATCGGCTTGTCGGTGTCGCGGGTTGGCGGCAAGGCGCAATTGCCGGCCTACCGGGCCGTGGCAGGGGATCTGCGCCTGTTCTATTCCCAGTTCGAGGAACTCGAGACCTTTGCCCGGTTCGGCACCCAGATCGACGAAACAACCCGCATCAAGCTCGAACGCGGCCGCCGGGTGCGCGAAATCCTCAAGCAGAACGAGGGTGCACAGCTCGACGTGCCCGACCAGATCGCAGCCCTGCTGGCCGCGACCGCAGGCGTGTTCGACGATATCTCGGTCGAGCGGATGTCGGAGACCGAAGACCGCGTGCGCCAGGCCGTGCGGGATCGGTGCGGCGCACTGCGCGACCGTATCGCCAAAGGCGAGAAGCTGGAAGCAAGGGACCGCGAAAGCCTCATCGAGGTGATGAAGGACGCGGTGGCGGACTGGCAGCAGGAAAATCCGGATTCCGGGGGCCGCGATGGAGACGCTTGAAGCCCTTGCCGCCCGGCTTGACACCACCAACGACATCCGCTCGATCGTCCGCACCATGAAATCGTTGTCGTCGGTGAATATCCGCAACTACGAGCGCGCCGTCGAAGCCATCAGCGAATATGAACGGACAATCCGGCAGGGTCTCCAGATTGTTCTGCGCAACGACAGGGAACGCAAACCCCGGCAGCAGGCCAGGGACGGCAAGTCCGGGCTGATCGTCATCGGGTCGGACCGCGGGCTTTGCGGACGTTTCAACGACCGGATCGCCGATTTCGCGTCAGAAAGGCTGCGCAACCTGGGGACTGGCACGGACCATGCGCCGCTGCTTGCCGTTGTCGGCGTGCGTGCCGCAGCCCGCCTTGAAGCGCTGGATCATCCGGCCGACCTGACCTTTACCCTGCCCGGCTCCCTCAACGGGCTGGCAGGAACGGTCCAATCCGTTGCCGTGGCCGTGGATCGCTGGGTAAACGAAGCCGGTGTCCGGCGGGTAACGCTGCTGTTCAACCGGCGCGGGCCGGGCACACTTGCCGAACCGGCCGAACGGGTGCTTCTGCCGATACCTGCGGACTTTCTCGACGATCTGGCGCGCCAACCCTGGCCGTCGAGCTGCCTGCCGACCTACCGGATGGAGCGCGAGAAGCTGTTTTCATGGCTGATCGGCCAGCATCTGTTCACGTTGATCTATCGCGGTCTGGCAGAATCGCTTGCCAGCGAGCACGCCTCGCGGTTAGCGGCGATGCAGGGAGCCGAGCGCAACATCGACGAGAGGCGCGAGGATCTTCAATCGGCCTACCGGCAAAAGCGCCAGGAAACCGTCACGATGGAACTGCTCGACCTGATCGCAGGCTTCGAGGCTCTGCAGCAAAAAACCTGATGCGGACAAGCAGCAACATGCTGACCCGGCTCATACAGACGAAGCGGCCTTGAGCAGGGTCACGCTGACCTTCCGCGTCTTGCCCGCACCCGGAAACGGTACCGGTCCCTCTGTCTGGTGCGAACGGCCATCGACCGAAAGCCTGATCTCTCCACGCCCGAGCCGGTCCGGGTCTTCCACCCTCACCTCGATGTTGCCCTTTTCGGTGCGGACCGTCGCGGTGAAGCCGCCCCAGCCGCGCGGCAGGCAGGGATCGATCGCCAGATGCCCGTTGACGATCCGCAGCCCAAGGATCGCCTCGACACCGAGTTGCCAGGTCCAACTCGACGAGCCCGTATACCAGGACCAGCCGCCGAGCCCGAGATTCTGACCGGGGCCGTAGACGTCGCCTGGCAGCACATAGGGCTCGCGCTGATAGTGCCGTGCACCGCCAGCGCTCTCGGTGCGGCGGATCGGATTGATGATGTCGAACACCTGCCAGGCACCGTCACCATCACCGATCCCGGCCAGCGCATGGCCGAACCACGCCGCCGAATGGGTGTACTGTCCGCCATTCTCCCGAATGCCGGGCGGATAGGCCCGGATATAACCCGGATCGCGGGGCGTATCATGGAAGGGCGGGTCGAGCAGTTGCACCAGCCGCAGGTCCGGATGCACCAACCGTGACCGGGCCGACGCCATCGCGGTTCGCATCCGGTCTTCGGACGCGGCCCCCGAAATGACTGACCAGGACTGGGCGATGGAATCGATCTGGCATTCGTCATTTTCGTGCGATCCCCACGGTATTCCTTCATCATCGAAGGCCCGCACATACCAGTTGCCGTCCCAGGCACTGGCCTCGACCGCTTCCGCGAGGCCTTCGGCATAGGCCGTCAGGTCCGCCGCGCGACGCTTGTCGCCGTAGGTTTCCAGGATCGGCGCGAAACGCTTGATCGTTGCGATCTGGAACCACGCCAGCCACACGCTTTCGCCGCGTCCCTCGTCTCCGACCCGGTCCATGCCGTCATTCCAGTCGCCGGTGCCGATCAGCGGTATCCCGTGCGCACCGGTGCTCATCATTCTGTCGAGTGCCCGCGTGCAATGGTCGAGCAGTGACGCGGTCGCCCCGGTCTCGAACAGCGCGTACCGGTCCGGTTCTTCCACCTTCAACGGCGGCGCCCTGAGGAACGGCACCTGCTCGGCAAGGATCGCATGATCCCCCGTCGCCTCGATGTAGCGGGCCGTCACATTGGCAAGCCAGATGTAATCGTCCGAGCAATGCGTGCGGACCCCGCGTCCCAGTGGCGGATGCCACCAGTGCTGGGCGTCGCCGTCCTCGAACTGATGCGCTGCCGCAAGCAGGATCTGGGCCTTCACCCGCTCCGGCTCGCTGGTCAGCAACGCCAGCACATCCTGAAGCTGATCGCGATACCCGAAGGCACCGCCGGCCTGATAGTATCCGGCCCGCGCCATCAACCTCGAAGCGATTGTCTGGTAAAGCAGCCAGCGGTTGACCATCAGATCGAACGCCGGATCGGGCGTCTTGACCTGTACCGCGCCAAGCCGCTTTTCCCAGGAGGCAGCCACCCCGGCAAACGCATCTGCGACTTGCGCCGGTGCGCGCCATTTCTTCACCAGGTCCAGCGTTTCGGCGTGGCTCGCACCCTGCCCCAGGACGAACGTCACCTCCCTGGTCGCGCCCGGGTCGATATCGAGATGAACCTGATAGGCCGCACAGGTATCGCCGCCCGGCACGAAACGGCCGCCGAGATCCCAGTGCTGCAGGCCTGCAGGATTGGCCACATCGCCCTCGCTGCCGAGGAAATCGTAGCGGCTGCCGGTGACGCTGTGGGCCGGCAGGGTCGCCGTCAGAAACGCCACGCGGCCGGCAAATTCCGGGTTCCACCCGTTCTCGGCAAGGATCGCATGGCTTTCCGCATCATAGACGCAGGTCGTGAAAGGCTTGGTCCGGCTCGCCATCGCGCCGAGCAGCCATTCGGCATAATAGGTTGCCGTGATCCGCCGGGCCTGGTCGGTGCGGTTGACCAGTTTCAGGGTGACAATCTTCACCGGGTCATCGCTGGGCACGAAGGTCTCAAGCGTCTGTTCGAGGCCGTGGCTGTTGCGGGTCCACTGTGTCCATCCGGCGCCATGGCGGACCTGGCAGGCCGTGTCCTCACCCATCGGAGCCGGCGTCGTCGTCCACACCCCACCGTCCTGCTCGTCGCGCAGGTAGAGAACTTCTGCGGGAGTATCGCTGACCGGGTCGTTGAGCCATGGCGTCAACCGGTTTTCCCCGGCGTTGACCGCCCAGGTGAAGCCCAGGCCGGCCTCGCTGACGATGGTGCCGAACCCGTCATTGGGGATCACGTTGCACCACGGCGCCGGTGTCTTGTCGCCCGCACCAAGGTGGATGACATAATCGCCATTGTCCGGATCGAATCCGCCGGTTCCGTTGTCGAACAAGAGCCCCTCGGGCCGGGAAACTTGCGCAATTTCCGGATAGGAGACCGCCCCCGAGGGCATGAAGCGCGGGGCGGATGCGCGCCGTTCGAGAACACGGTCGAGCTTGGCGGCCAGCGGCACGTCGTCATCTTCGAGAATGACCGTTGCCGACGCGGTCAGCCGCTCAAGCGTTTCGGGCGTCAGGGCAGCCGCGGATATCAGATGTATCCCGCCTGCAGTGCCGAGATTGGTGTAGGTGCCGGTGTCGCGCAGGATCGTCAGAATGCGCTCGCGCAGCGGCGCCTCGTAGCCGGCAGGTTCGCCGCGCACCACCACGAGATCGCACCGCATGGCGCCGCGCTGCCACAGCCGTTGCGCCTTGACCAGGAGTTCCAGCAATTGCGAGGGCACCTCCCCGGCGATCCTCAGCATCAGGATCGGAAGGTCGCCGGACACACCGAACTGCCAGAGATCCGGCTGGCGCGCATCGTTTGCACCAATCGCCGACGGAGCCTGGCGGAAATCCGGATGCGGCGCCTGCAACAGCGAAGCGAGCACCTGAAGTTCCGGCAAGTGCGCCGGGTCTATGCCGAGCCGGTCGACCTCGCGTGCCGCAGCACGGCTGGCATCGTGGCGGGTCGGCCCCAGTGCACGCATGCCATGGCGTTGGGCGATTTCGAGCACCTCGCCGCGTGCCGTTCCGGCTATCGTGACAAAGCCGAAGCTCTTGGTTTCGCCCGGTTCAAGCTCGATCACCGTTTGCAGGCTCATCACCGGATCAAGCGTCGAGCCCACCGTTTCGGTCAATCCGCTGACAAGCCCCGATGGACGACGCTGATCCCCGAGACGGCCGATGAAGCGCGCGCGATCCGTTTCATAGCCGGTGACAGTGATTTCCGGGTCATTGGCCACCAACGTATGCAACAGCACCGGCGGCTTCATTTCCGGCCGCCGCGGCCGGCGTGTGAACAACAAGCCTCTCTGCGGCCCGAGATAGTCACTCTCGACGAACAGCTTGCTGAAGGCGGGATGGCGTTCATCATCAAGCGGTGGCGCCAGCACGACTTCCGCATAGCTGGTGAACTCGATGCGGCGCGGCCGGCCGCTCTCGTTGGTAACCGACAGCTCGCGGATGTCCGCATCGTCGCCGGGTGAAATCGAAGCTTCAATGCGCACCGCAATGCCGTTGTTGCGTTCGAAAAACTCGACCATGTGCTGGTGAAACAGCACGGTCGAATCCGCGCTCTCGACCCCGGTCGGCAGCCGCCCCGCCGACCATATATCACCTGTCTCCGCATCGCGGACATAGATCCAGTAGCCATAGCTGTCGGTGGTGGCGTCGGGGCGCCAGCGTGTCAGCGCTGTCTTGTCGAGCATCAGACCGCCGGCTCCCGATTCCGAGATCCAGGACGCCATCCGGCCGTTGCCGAGCATCTGGATCTGCGGCACCATGGTCTGGCGCGACGGCACCCAGGGCGATAGCGCCTGCACGGTCCGTTCCTTGCGGGCCGCCAGCCGTTCTTCGTCGAGACGTCCCTTCTCTATCGGCGCATCCCAGGGCACGCGTTCGAGCAGCAGCTGCTCAACCGTCTGCATCCGCCGTCCGGCAAGCGCCCGGCGCACGAAGATATCGTCGTTCAGCGCGTTGGCGATCGCGGTCATGGTCATGCCGTGGTGGTGCGCCATGTAGTTGCGGACGAGGTTGAACGCCTTCCCCTCCGTGACCCGGCTCGCAGTGTAATCGACCGCATCGTGGAAGCCGTAGACACCGACGGCGCCAAGCTCGTGCAAATGCCGCAGGTTCTCGACCGCAGCACTCGGCCAGCAGCACAACGCCAGGGCGCTGGCGTAGGGTGCGATCACCAGATCGTCGGTCAGGCCGCGCCTCAGCCCCAGCCCCGGAACGCCGAAGGCGCGATACTGGTAGTTGCCCTCCGCATCCGTGGTGGCGAAGGCGGATTCCGAAATCCCCCAGGGAACGCCGCGCTCGCGGGCATAGAGGCGCTGGAATTCGACCGCCGCCATCTCGCTTTCGCCCAGCAACGTATCGCGCTGGCCAGGCAGGAAAATCGGCGGCATCAGGTACTCGAACATCGAGCCGTTCCAGGAGAGCACCGCGGGGCGGTTCTTCAGCCGCGTGACCGGGCGACCGAGCGAGAACCAGTGCTCGATCGGCACATCGTGCTTGGCGATGGCAAAGAAGCTGGCAATGCGCGCCTCGGTCGCCAGCAGGTCATAATGATTGGCGTCGAGCTGGCCTGTGCTGACATTGTAACCGATCCGGAACAGCCTCGCCTCGTCGTCGTAAAGGAACGTGAAGTCCATCCCGTAGGCCATCGCGTCACACCGCAATGCAAGCTCCAGCAGATCGGCGCGCAACGCCTGCTGTGCTGCGATGCCGTTTTCGACCACCCCACCGGTTGCCTCGAGCCATTCGCGGTCCACCACGCTCAGGGATTGGTCTGCAGCGGCTTTTTCAAGAACCTCGGCAGCCCGCTTCTTGTGATCCTCAAGCTCGATCATCGGCATCGACGACGGCAAAATCGTTGCCAGCTGCCGGGCAACATTCTGCATGCTTTCCGGCGCAGCGGCGACGGCGGCAAGCCAGGGCAGAAAGCTTTCGGCCTCGCGGCTCAGCGCCCGGATGTGATGATGGGCGCGCTCAAGCCAGGCGTGAACCTCGGCAAGGCGCCGTTCGGTCGCATCCGGAGAGGCAGAAATGCACGCGGCAATGGTCTCGTCGAGCGTTAGGCAATGCTCGCTGGTGAGAAGCTTCACTGTGCCGTACCAGTCCGCACCCGGTCCGGTGGCCCGGCCAAGCGCCCGCTCGATCTCATCCTGGCATTGCTTGACGGCGCTCATATCCGGTCCTGGCAGATCCCGGACCGCCTCGAACAGCAGGTCGACGGTGCATCGCAGCCCCTCCCACGTCGCTTCACCGATCGCCGGTGCGTCGGCAGCTTCGTAGCAGCCCTTACGCAACGCGATCAGGCTGACAGCGAGATTACCGCTGTCGACTGTCGAAACATAGCGCGGTTCAAGCGGCGCCAGGGTGCGCGTGTCAAACCAGTTGAGGATGTGACCGCGGTAGGACTCCAGCCTTTCCGTTGTATCCAGCGCGTTGCGGACACGGACCGAAAAATCCGAGCTGCCGACAAAACCGAAATCGTGCGCAGCTTTTGCCGAGACCAGGAAAAGCCCGATATTGGTCGGCGACGTGCGATGGGCGATTTCGCTTTTCGGTGTTTCCTGGAAATTGTCCGGCGGCAACCAGTTGTCCTCGGGCCCGGCAAATGTCTCGAAGTAAAGCCAGGTACGGCGTGCGATCCGCCTAAGGAAAAGCCGGTCGCTGTGGTGCAGCGTCTCCTGCCGGAATTCGCGTGGCCTGCCGAGCCATACCGCGATCTCCGGCGCCAGCATCCAAAGTATCAGGATCGGCGTCGCAGGCAGCAGCGCTGATGCCTTGAAAATCGCCAGGTCCACGGCGAGAAGCAGGGCGACGGCTGTCGAAGGCCACATCATGCGCCAGGCATTGCCCCGGGAACTGCTGCTCCCGAACAGCGACCTTGCATGCGCGGCCGACCGCCATTCCAGCAAATGTCGCCCGTTCGTGGCCAGCCGCCACAGCGTCCGCCCGATTGCATCCAGCGACAGCAGCGTGTCGCTGACCAGAAAGGCAATCACCAGGAACCAGCGGCCAAACCGTTCGCCGAGCCGGTAGACAAGATCGCCGACAAATCCCCGCCGCGTGTTGCCCATGAGGATCGATTGCAACTCGCCGACAAGGTAGGCCCCGGGTGCCAGTATCGCGAATGCAGTCCAGAGCCAGGCGCTGCCGGGAAGCACCAGCCAGCCGCCGATGAAGAAGAGCAGCAACGCCGGCGCAGCCAGGCTGCGGCGAAGATTGTCGATGATCTTCCAGCGGTCGAGACCGGACAGAACATTGGCCACCCGGTGTCCGTCCGCAGTGGGCACCGTGCGGCCGAGCCATGGCAGCAACTGCCAGTCGCCGCGCATCCAGCGGTGCAGCCTCAGGGCATATTCGACATAGGTTGCGGGGAATTCCTCGTAGAGGACGATATTGGTCGCCAGCGCCGAACGTCCGTACAGGCCTTCGAAAAGATCGTGGCTGAGGACGGCGTTCTCCGGCACCCGGCCCTTGAGGCTCGCATTGAAGGCAGCGACATCATAGATGCCCTTGCCGACGAAGGTCCCCGTGCCGAACAGGTCCTGGTAGACGTCGGAAACCGCGCGCGAATAAATGTCGATCGCCGTGTCGCCTGCAAACAGCCGGCAAAACAGCGACACCGGCCCCTTGAGCGGCAATATCTCGACCCTTGGCTGGACGATGGCATGGCCGTCGACAACTTTGCCGCTTTGCGGATCGATGACCGCCTGGTTCAGCGGGTGCGCGAGCGTGCCCACCAGCCTTGCGGCCGCCCCCGGCGGCAACGACGTGTCGGCATCGAGCGTGATGACAAAGCGCGTGCCCTGCAGCCGGCTGATTTCTCCTTCATGGAAGTCGAAAGCTTCGGCGCCCCCGCCCAGAAGCAATGCATTGAACTGCGCGAGCTTGCCGCGCTTGCGTTCCCACCCCATCCAGCAATCCTCAGACGGATTGTGCAGGCGCGGACGGTGCAGCAGATAGAACGGGCTTCCGCCTTCATCATCGGCGTAGCGCGCATTCAGCGTGGCTACGGCACCGCTCAGCTCGCTTCTGATCGACTCGTCCTGGGAAAGATGCTCGCTTGGCGCATCGGCATAGTCCGAAAGCAGGACAAAGCGCAGCATCGGATCGCGGTTCGACAGGTAGCGGATTTCCAGCCGCTCGATGATGTCGGCGATCTCTTCGCTGCGCTTGAGGATGACCGGCACGGCCACGCAGGTCGGGCAATCATCGGGGATGCCTTTTCGGAAATCCATCATCGGCAGCAGCCGCGGCTGCGTCAGACGCGCGATCAGCCAATGCAGGATCGCGATGCTGAGGACCGTCGCCGGCAGCAGCGATAAAAGCACGCCGCCAATTTGTGCGGGCAGACCGGCGCCCGTGCTGGCGATGAGCATCACAGGCCACACCAGCGCCATGGTCATGAAGGCAGCCAGAACCAACGCATAGGTCTTGCCGGCATGCCGCAAGACCAGGCGGCGGAGCCGCTCATGAACGGGAATCCGGCAGCCCAGCTGGCGTTCAAGCCGCATGCGACCGTCATCGATCAGCCAATAGCCCACATGACGGGATCGGTGCTGTTCCGGCGCGGCGCCCGCAAGGTCAAGCGCGGCCTCTATAATGGCAAGCTCGCCCGCATCCGACCCGGAATTGAGGGTTTCGACCGCCGTGCGGTATCTGTCGCGGGTCTCGAAATCCATCCGCGCATAGATATCTGCAGGATCGGAACGCAACAGCGCCTCGGTCATGCTGGTCTTGTCGACGATATCGCGCCAATCGATCCCCCGGACCGCAATCAGCGCGGTGATCGCCTGCGACGCACAGCTTGTCGGATCCTGTGGACGGTTCGCAGCGGCAAAACGGCTGGATTCGAATGGCGGAGCCAGGCTTTTATCGAGCTCTTTGAAGCCGCTCGCCAGGATTTCCAGGCTGGCAATCCTCAGCATCGAGGGGAGCGCCCAGAGCTCCGCCGTCGTCAGTGGCACGGACTTCTGATAGGCGCCGAGAAAATCAACAAGGCCTTGCTCGGAAAGCTGGAACCGCGAAGCAGAAAGGATCGCATAGGCAATCGCCAGGATGCGCGGCAGGGCGGGTTCCCCGTCTGCCGTGACATGCAACCGGCGATAAAACTCCGCAGGCATATCCTGCTTGATTTCGCGGATCGCGCGGGAAACCTGGTAGTCATTGTCGAGCAGCCAGTCGGCCGCACGGGCCTGATCGGGCTTCGGTTCGACGCAGTAGTCTCTTACCGCATCGAGCCAATCCGGCAGCGCATCGATTTTCTGCAGAATATCAAGCGGTTCTGGCGGCGGCGGCCCATGGCGTCCGGATTTGGCGAGGGCCAGGGCCATCTCCACCAGCGGATTGGGTTCGGACTCTCGGGGACCCGGCTTCATTGGACCAACGTGCCAGGTCTGCGCGCGCCTTTGGACCGTGCATCCGAGAAGGCATGCTGTTCACCGGCCTGGCCGCCAAACCGGATCACCAGTGTCGGAACGCCCGAGCGCTTGATAAGGAAATTGGCGACATCGCCGAACGGCACGTCCGCGAAACCGCTGTGCCCGTGTGACGCCAACACGAGAAGGTCGGCCGCCTGGTCACCGATTGCCGCAGCCAGCTGACGCCGGACATCTCCCTGACTGAGAACCACGCTGCTGACGCGCAGTCCGCTTGCGCGGATGCGTCCGGACAAATGATCAAGGTATGACTTGGCAACGCGCTCGTTACGCCGGTTGATCTGCGACTTCAACTCACTGTCGGTCGACTCGTCGGGTCCGGCTCCGGTAAGAACCGGTTCCGGAACCGCGTGCACCAGAACCAGTTCCGCGTTTTGCGACCGGGCGATCTTCTCGACAAGCGGCAGGACCCGTTCCGATCGTCCGGAACAATCGAGTGGCACGAGGATTTTCGCAACCTTCGGCCTGGGCTCTGCACCGATCGGGACCAGAAGCAGTGAATTGCCCCCGTTCTCCAGCATCTTGCGCAGCGTTTCGCCGATATAACTGCCGGGTTCGTCATGGCCGCGGCCCAGCACGGCGATATCCTGTGGCCGGTTCGCCATGACACTGCAGATCTTCTCGGCACTCCGCCCCTCGAGCAGATGGGTTCTCAGGGCTGTGCCATCTCCTGCATGATCCTGCGCAAACCGCGCCATGTGCGCTTTTGCCTCGCGGCGCATGATGTCCCATTCAACCGGGTCGATGCGCGAACCGCTCTCTGCCTCTGCATGGGCTTCAATGACGTGGACAAATTCCAGCTCGGCATCCAGCGCCGTGGCAATCATCCTGGCCGGCGGAATGACTTGCTGCATTTCCTTGGCAAGATCGACACAGACGAGAACGCGCGGCGGCGTGCCCTCATTCGCGGCTGGGGAATCGTCCGGCATAATCCGACCTCCTTGAAAAACCAAACGCTTAAAAGCTGCAGTATTGTTTCGCTGTCTGAATGCTGGATTGATCCTACACAGTATCCAGAGACTGTTTAGCCGGTGGGTTTCGGCAACCGGCAAACTACTCACGCTGCAGCGATCATAATGACTACAATCGTGACTGGTATTGACCGTCATCAATTGGAGTCCTGGATATTTGTCACTTCCGGCCTTGATGACGAGCTGTGTCAGCAGCCTTTCGACCTCTAGCGCTCCAAGCAGATATCCATACCAGCACCCGATCCGTCATCGCGCTCGGCGATCCTGAAACATCCATGCCCATCGTGCCGACAGTCCTCGACCGGCTGTTGACGAGCGTCAAATTATCCGCGTCCGATCCGTGCTACCCAAGGGCAACATTTACGAAGGGATCCGTGTCGGGATTGCGCCGAGCACACCTCTTTTACGGGATCATGAGTTTTCCCAGGCGCGCGATCACAAGATTGACCGGACCATTCCAACCATTCCTGCCTCCGGTGCGAGCTGCGAGGACGTCGAGCTTGAAAGGATCTGAACAATGGATGAGTTGACCATAGAACCCGGCTACCTGCGCACCTTGATCTTGAGAATTCGCGCGCTGATGGTGAAGGAAGACGAGGTGATGCCCGATACCGGCGACAACGCCACCGACGACGTCGGTCCCGAGGTTCTTCAGGAAACCCCGGGCGATCTCAACCGCGAGGAAATCCTTGAGGAATTCCAGGGGCTCAACGACGACCAGCTCGCCGAACTCGTCGCCCTGATGTGGATCGGCCGCGGCGACGCAGAAGCCGGCAACTGGGAGGAAACCCTGCAGCTGGCCCGCGACAGGCGGGAGGGCGACACCGCCGAATACCTTCTCGGCCACCCTCTGGTTGCAGACTACTGGGCCGAAGGCCTCGACAAGCTGGGCCATGGCGGCAGCGTTCTCGAAGAAGGAAGCTACTGAGCGAACGCTTCGGCACATTGAGGGTCGAGAACAATGGACGGAGACCGCCTGCTCCGGCTGGTCCTGACCGGAGACGTGATGACCGGGCGCGGCATCGATCAGGTATTTGCCCGGCCCTCGTCTCCTGAACTGCGCGAAGGCTATGTCCAGTCCGCATTCGGGTATGTGCGGCTTGCCGAAGCACGCAATGGGCCTGTTCCACGCCCGGTCGCCCCGGACTATATCTGGGGCGACGCGCTTGCCGAATTCGATCCGAAGCTCGCCGATCTGCGCATCGTCAATCTCGAGACCAGCATCACCACCAGCAACGCCTTCGAGGACAAGGGCATCAACTACCGGATGCATCCGGCAAATGTCCCCTGTCTTTCGGCCGCAAGCATCGACTGCTGCGGGCTGGCCAACAATCACGTTCTCGATTTCGGACGTCCGGGGCTTCTTGAAACCCTCGACAGCATTGATGCCGCCCGGATCGGTCACGCCGGCGCCGGGGCGGACAGGTCCATGGCGCAAACGGCTGCGGTTCTCGACGTGCCCGGCAAGGCCCGCGTTCTGGTTTTCGGTTTCGGCCTCGGCTCCAGCGGCATCCCGCCTCACTGGCGCGCCACCTCAACCCGTCCCGGCGTCAACCTGTTGCCCGATCTGTCCGACAAAACGGTGGACGATGTATCCGCAACAATCGCGCGGCAAAGGCGAAAAGAGGATTTCGTGATCGCCTCGATCCATTGGGGCGGCAATTGGGGCTATGAAATATCAGACGAGGAAATCGCCTTTGCCCGCGCCATCATCGACCGGGCCGGTGTCGACCTGGTCTATGGCCATTCCTCGCACCATCCGAAAGGCGGCGAGGTCTATAACGGCAAACTGATCCTTTATGGATGCGGTGATTTTCTCAACGATTACGAAGGCATTTCCGGCCGGGACGAATTCCGGCCCGATCTGGTGCTTTTATACCGCGTCACGGTGACACCGCAGGATAAACTGCTGGCAAGCGTGGACATGTTGCCCTTCGAGATCAACAAGTTTCGGCTGTGTCATGCGGCCGCGCAGGACGCCGCATGGCTGGCGGAGGTTCTGGACCGCGAATATCGGCGTTTCGGCGCCGGCATAGGCTTGCGGGAAGACAACAGCCTTTATCTCGACCTTTCGGACTGACCGGATGCGGTGCGGATGGGGTTGATATCCATCAAGGCCGGCACACACGACGAGACCTATGTTTGTGATGATCAGGCAAGGGAGTGTGACGTGACAACATATCCTTCCAATGTGACAGTCGGCAGCAACGGACTGGATGGCATTCTGGCCGTGCCGCCCGATGCAGCGTGTCTGGTCATCTTCGCCCATGGCAGCGGCTCGAGCCGGCTCAGCCCGCGCAACAACCAGGTTGCGCGGACCTTGCAGCAGCGCGGCTGCGCAACCCTGCTGTTTGATCTTCTGAGCGATGCCGAGGCTACCGACCGCGCCAACGTGTTCGATATCCCGCTGCTTGGAAGCCGCGTCGTCGATGCCGTCGACTGGGCTCTGAGCCAGCCGGAACTGGCTGAACTGCCAATCGGCCTTTTCGGAGCCAGCACCGGCGCCGCTGCCGCGCTGGTTGCCGCCGCCAGTTCTCCCGACAGCATCGCGGCGGTTGTCTCACGCGGCGGGCGGCCGGATCTGGCGGGCGCGGCCCTCCCCCACGTCCGGGCGCCAACCATTCTGATCGTCGGCGGCCACGATTATGAGGTCATCGATCTCAACCGTGAAGCACAGGCCCAGATGCAGTGCACCACACAGCTTGAGATCGTTCCCGGCGCGACCCATCTTTTCGAAGAGCCGGGCACACTGGACCAGGTTGTCGATCTTGCCTCCAGCTGGTTCTCTGCCCATTGCCGAAGAGCCTAGGCCATGCCGGTCGAGAATGCCGAAATCGCCGATATGTTCGACGAAATGGCGGACCTTCTCGAGATCGAGGATGCCAATCCCTTCCGGGTTCGGGCCTATCGCAATGCCGCGCGAACATTGCGCCGCATGCCCGAAAGCATGGCAAGTCTCGTTGCCAAGAACGCTGATCTTTCGGCCCTGCCGACGATCGGTGATGATCTCGAAGGCAAGATCGAGGAAATCGTCGCGACCGGCCGGATGCCGGCACTGGAAAACCTGAAGCGAACCATTCCGCCCGGGCTTGTCGCACTATCCTCCCTGCCCGGGCTCGGTCCGAAACGGGTAAAGCTGCTCTATGACCAGATGGGCATCCATGATCTCAAGGACCTCACCCGCGCCGTTGAGAGCAACGAAATCCTCGACATTCCGGGTTTCGGCCCGAAACTGCGCGACAGGCTTCGCGATGCGCTCGGCAAACCGCCTCCCATCGCCGACAAGCGTTTCCTGATCGCCAATGTGGAAGCACGGGCCGAAACGCTGGTGGCCTATCTCGAAGCGGTTCCGGGGGTGGACGAGGTTGTTGTCGCGGGCAGCTTTCGGCGTCGGCGCGAAACCGTTGGCGACCTCGACATTCTCGTTGTCGCAAAGGACGGAAAGGCTGTCAGTGACCGGTTCACCGGCTTCGAGGACGTCGTGGAAATACTGGCGGCGGGATCGACCAAGGCTTCTGTCGTGCTGCGGTCGGGCCTGCAGGTCGATCTGCGCGTGGTGCCCCGGCAAAGCTACGGCGCGGCGCTGCTCTATTTCACCGGCTCAAAGGCGCACAACATCACTTTGCGCAACATGGCCGTCGACAGACACTGGAAACTCAACGAATACGGTCTGTTTTCCGGAAATGCGCAAATTGCCGGTCTGACCGAGCAGGACATCTACGAGAAATTCGGCTTGGCAATGATCCCGCCGGAACTGCGCGAGGACCGGGGTGAAATCGCCGCGGCGCGGCGCGGCCTGCTGCCCGAGCTGATCCGGCGCGACGACATCAGGGGCGACCTGCATGCCCACACCGACTGGAGCGACGGATCGGCCTCGATCACCGATATGGGTGCAGCGGCACTGGCCCTTGGCTATGACTATCTCGCCATCACCGACCACAGCCAGCACCTGACCGTGGCGAACGGGCTCGATCCCGGCCGCCTTGCCCGCCAGATCGAGAAAATCGACCGGATCAACGCAACCTATCAGGGTTTCATCCTGTTAAAGGCTAGCGAAGTCGACATCCTCAAGGATGGCTCCCTCGATCTGCCGGACGACATCCTCAAACAGCTCGATATCGTCGTCGCGGCCATCCACTCAGCATTCGACCTGCCGCGCGAGGACCAGACCCGGCGCATGCTGAAGGCGATTGAAAATCCGCTGGTCAACATCATAGCGCATCCGTCCGGCCGGCTGATCGGCAAACGCGCCCCCTATGCCATCGACATGGAACGCGTCATCGCGGCTGCGGCGGCGAACGGATGCGCCCTTGAAATCAACAGCCAGCCCGAGCGGCTCGATCTCAACGACGTTCACATCAAGGCTGCGAAGGCTGCCGGGGTCAAGCTCGTGCTGTCGACCGACGCCCATGATCCCGGCTCGCTCGACCTGATGCGGTATGGCATCGATCAGGCCCGGCGCGGCTGGCTCGAGGCCGGTGATGTCGTCAATACGCGGCCGCTGGCCGATATGATGCGACGTCTCAAACGCTAAGGCATGCATGCCCCGCCAGGGTTGAGCCATCCCGGCGAGGCACATCCAACAACTCAATTCCTGAGACCTGCATTACACTCCGAGGCTGAGGACCTGGGCTACGGCGTCCGCGGCTTCCCGTCCCTTGCCGACAAAGTGAGAAGCAAAGAAGGTTTCGTGCTCACCCTTGGGCTGGAAATGATGCGGCGTCAGCGAGACCGAGAACACCGGCACTTCGGTTTTCAGCTGCACATCCATCAGCCCGGTAACGACGGCCTGCGCCACGAAATCGTGCCGGTAGATTCCGCCATCGACAACCAAGGCCGCAGCAACGACTGCGCAATAGTCCCCGGTCTTGGCCAGCTTCTGCGCCAGCAGCGGCATTTCGAATGCACCGGGCACATCGAAGGGCACCACGTCTGCCTCCAGCCCCAGTTCCTTGACCCGCTCGATGAAACCGGCATGCGCCTGATCGACGATGTCAGCGTGCCAGCGAGCCTTGATAAAAGCGATTTTGAGGGATTTTGTCATTGCTCGGATCCTTTCAAAAATGACAAGATCCCAGAGCGCACAAGCGTTCAGCTCAGATCTCGCGACCTGCTGCCTCACGCCCATTCTCTACCATCCGGACTGTAACCGTCGGCCCTGGAATTCCACCAGTGTCTGCTGACCCACCCGAGGGTGGCGCTCGCGGGCTGTAACCGCCGGTGGGGAATTTCACCCCGCCCTGAGAATGAGCCGGTGGTAAATTGTCGGCCCGCCGAAGTCAATTTGTTTCAGGCATGAAGGATGCCAGGGTGGCGGTCCCGCTTCAAAAGCATTCCCTCCCGCACCCCCGTTACCCGGCCAGAAAGCTGGCAGTCCCGGGAGTTGCCTCAACGGCCACCTCATGCGAAACCTGCAATGTATTGGATTTTACTGGGGGGATCATGACCGTTAGCTACACAACCGACCGCATGCTGCATTTTGGCGATTGCGATATTTCGGGCACCGCCTATTACCCGTCCTACCTCAACCTGCTCAACGGCGTGATCGAGGAGTTCTGGTCGTCCATCGGTTATCCCTGGCACGAGATCATCTGGAAGGAACGCTGGGGCACGCCGACCGTGCACCTGACCTGCGACTTCTCCAAGCCGTCCTTCTTCGGTGACAATCTGACCTTCGAGCTGACCGTCACCAAGGTGGGGAAATCTTCGATGACTGTCGAGCATACCGTGTTGTGTGGCGATGAGCATCGCTGGGCGGGCAAGCAGGTGCTGGCCGCAAGCTGGCTCGACAAGCACACGTCGATGCCCTGGCCCGACGATGTCCGTGCCAAGCTGGTCTCGTTCCTGCCCCGGGATCCCGCCGAATAGTTCGGCGGGCTTGTCCTGTTGTCAGTCCGATCTGATTTTCGGTGATTTCTCCGGCACCAGCCCGGAGCGGAATTTCTGCAGCACGAATTGCAACAGCAGCCCGACCAGCAGCATGCGGATATAGGATGAACGGGTGATCCATTCCGGCGGCAGGCGGTTGGAGAAAATCTCTGTCGCCGACCAGATGAACCAGATCACGATGGCGCCGACGATGGCGCCCTTGTTGTTGCCCGACCCGCCGGCCATAAGCATCACCCAGACCAGGAAGGTGACCAAGAGCGGCTCGGTGGCCGAGGGCGACAGGAACTTGAAATAATGCGCCGACAAGGCCCCGGCCAGGCCCATGATGGCGCAGCCGATGACGAAGGTCTGCAGCCGGAACCAGTCGACATCCTTGCCCGCAGCCCGCGCCGAATCCTCGTTGTCGCGGATCGCCCGCAAGGTCCGCCCCCAGGGGCTGACATAAAGCCGCTGACACAGGATGTAGACGCCCAGTACGCAGAGCCAGACCATGGCGAGGTAGAGCAGGTCGGCCTGCCTGCCCTGCACCAGATCGCCGAACGGCCGCGGCACGCCGGCAATGCCGAGACTGCCGTTGGTCAGCCAGGATTCATTGACGATCACCAGCCGCAGGATTTCGGCGATCCCGACCGAGGCCATTGCCAGGTAATCGCTTTTCAGCCGCACACAGATCTTGGCGACCACCCAGCCGGTCAGCCCGGCAACAACCATCGCGGCCGCAAGCCCGAACGGGATCGGCAGCTCGAAACCGCCCAGGTGCTTTTCGGAGACTGCGGTGGTGACAATTGCCGAGGTATAGGCACCGACCGCGAAGAAGCCTGCGATACCGGCATTGAACAACCCGCCCATGCCCCATTGCACGTTCAGGGCCAGGCACAGCACGGCGTAAATGCCGCCGGCGATCAGCACGCTGACCAGGTAGAAGAACAGTCCGGTGAGTTCCATTACAGCAGCCTCCCCTTGAACAGGCCCTGCGGCCTAAACAGAAGCAGCGCGACCATGATGAAGAAGGCCACCGCGGATTTGTAGGACGGCGAGATCAGCGGCTCATCACTGAGCCAGGTAAAGGTGGCGGTTTCCTCGGCAATGCCGATCAGTAATCCCCCGGCAATCGCCCCCATCGGCTTGCCGATACCGCCGAGCACCGCTGCGGCAAACATCGCCAACAGCAGGTTCCAACCAAGATTGGGATGCATCGAGGTGTCCATGCCGGCAAACACCCCGGCCGCAGCAGCCAGCGCCGCGCCGATGACCCAGGTCCAGCGCACCACTTTTTCCGTATCAAGGCCTGCGACCGCTGCCAGTTCCGGCTCGTCGGAGACCGCGCGCATCGCCCGGCCGAGTTTCGAACGGGTCAGGAAGAAATGCAGCGCAACCGCGATGACCAGCGTCAGCACTATCACCTGCGCATGCAGCGCCGAAATCCGGAACGTGTCGAACAGCACCAGCGGCGGCCGAACGCCGGGGATGAACACCTGGTTGCCCGAACTCCAGAACAATTGGGCCAGCGAGCGGAAGATCAGCGCCACGCCGAACGAGGCGATCACCGTATAGATGGTCGGCAGCTTGCGCAGCGGCTTGTAGAAGAACTCGTCCACCGCCAGCGCCGCGACGATGGCCAGCGCCATGCCGACCGGCAGCAGCAGCAACGGGTGCAGCGGAATGAACCAGACCGCAGTCAGCGCGCCATAGCCGCCAATGGTCATCAGGTCGCCGTGGGCAAAATGCGCAAATCTGAGGATCCCGAAGATCATCGAGATGCCGACCGCGCCCAGCGCATAGATGCTGCCGATGGTCAGCCCCGGAACCAGATAGAGGTTGATGAAATCGATCATGCTGCGCCCCCGAGGAAAGACCGCCGCACCGCATCATCCTTGAGCAGCGCCTCACCCGTTCCCGATATGTAATTCTTGCCACTGACCAGCACATGGCCGTTGTCGGCGATGCGCAGGGCCTGCTTGGCGTTCTGCTCGACCATCAGGATGGTCACCCCGCGCTTGCGGATATCCAGCAGCAGGTCAAAGATGATCTCGAGATAGGCCGGCGACAGTCCCGCCGTCGGCTCGTCGAGCAGCAACAGTTTCGGCTCGCTCATCAGCGCCCGGCCCATCGCCACCATCTGCCGTTGTCCGCCCGACAACTCGCCCGCCGGCTGGTCGAGTTTGTCGCGCAGATCGGGAAACAGCGACAGCACGTTTTCGCGCACCGCGTCCTTGTCCTTGGGCGGCGCCGCATAGGTGCCGACGTCGAGGTTCTCGTCTACCGTCAGGGTCGGAAACACATTGCGGCTTTGCGGCACCATCGAAATGCCGAGCGGCACCAGCTGCGCGGTCTTCAGCCCGGAAATGTCCTGACCGGAAAATGAAACCAGCCCCTCGGAACGGGTGGTCAGCGCAAAGATCGTCTTCAGCAGCGTGGACTTGCCGGCGCCGTTCGGTCCGATGATGACGGCGATCTCGTGCTCTGCGACATCGAGATTGACGTCCTCGATGATCGGCACACCGCCATAGCCGGCAGTCAGCCCCTTGACGGACAGCAACGCACTCATGACTGGGCCTCGTATTTTCCACCGCCGAAATAGGCCTCGATGACGCGCGCGTCCTGGCGCACCTCGTCCACCGCGCCACGGGTCAGCAATGTGCCCTGGGCCATCACGATAACCTCGTCGCAGAGCTTGGAGACATAATCGAGATCGTGCTCGATCAGGCAGAAGGTCAGCCCCTGCTCCTTGTTCAGAAGCAGGATCTTGTCGGAAATCTTGGCGAGCAGCGTGCGGTTGATCCCGGCGCCGATCTCGTCAAGCAGGATGATCTTGGGCTTGCGCATCAGCGCCCGGCCCAGTTCCAGCAGCTTCTTCTGGCCGCCCGACAGATTGCCCGCCTTCTCGTCCTTGACCTGCTCAATCTCGAGAAAGGCGACCATGTCGCGCGCCGCACGATAGGTGCTGGCCTCTTCCTCGGCGTAACGTCCGCGCCGGAAGATCACGTTGAACACGTTCTCGCCGATGGGCGTGGCAGCGGCGGCCATGAAATTCTCGATCACCGTGAGCTGCGAGAATTCGTGCGGGATCTGGAATGTGCGTGCCAGTCCGCGGGCCGCGCGCTCATGCGGCTGGAGCCCGGTGATCTCCTTGCCCTCAAGCAGGATCCGGCCTCCGGCAAGCGCCACGTGGCCGGCAATAGCATTGAACATCGTGGTCTTGCCCGCACCATTGGGGCCGATAAGACCGGTGATCCGTCCGGACGGGATGTCGAAGCTGACGTCATCGACGACATTGGGGCCGCCGTAACTCACCTTCACATGTTCAACTGAAATCATCTACGCCCCATGTCGCAGCCGTTTGCGGCTACAGGCGGTGCCTTCCCGGCCCGGATCTTGTCCGGTCTTGTGGCCCGCATCTTGTCAAAGTCCCTCCCCACACGTGCAGGGAGGGACAATTTCATCCAATAGACCAGGCAGGCCTATTCGAAAATGGCGGTCTGCTTGTAGACGGTTCCGTCAACAACAAACTTGCCGATGAAGCCTGCGACATCGCCGTTCTCGTCGAAATCGTAGGTGCCGCCGGCGCCGTCATAATCGATGTCCTTGCCTTCCTTGATCAAGGCCTTGGCCTTGGCCCATTCGCCAGGACCGACCTTTTCGCCGGGAGCCGAAGCGATGGCGCGCAGGGCTGCTGCCATCTTGGTGCGGTCGGCCGATCCGGCCTGCTCGACGGCGAGCAGCGCCATGAAGGTGGCGTCATAGGTCTGGTCGACGAACGGCTTGTCGGCCGGCTCGTTGTAGGCTGCGGTGTAGAGTTCATGCAGCTTGGCCTGGTTCGGGTTGTCCGCCGGAGACGTCGGCGCCGAGAAGAACGAGGTCGCCAGTGCTTCCGCGCCGATATCGGCGATCAGTGCTTCGTCGCGCAGGCCGTCGGTGCCGATGAACCGGGTGAACAGGCCACCTTCGATCGCCTGCTTGACGATCTTGCCACCGGAATCGCCGGCATAGGCGACAACCACCAGCGCATCGCCGCCGGCCTTCGACAGCGTTGCCAGTTCAGAACGGTACGAGTTCTTCTTCTCTTCGTGCTTGACCTCGGCCACCACTTCGCCGCCAAGCGCCTTGTAGGCCTCGACAAAGGTGCTGCCGATGCCGACGCCGTAATCGTTGTTGACGAAGGTCACGGCGACCTTCTTGAGGCCTTCATCCATGACCATCTTGGCCAGCACCTTGCCCTGGTGATTGTCCGACGGCACGATGCGGTAGAGCAGGTCATTGTCCTTGATTCCGGTCATCGCCGGCGAGGTGGCGGTCGGCGAGATCTGCACCACGCCAGCCGGAATGGCGGCGGCCTCGGCCGCGGCAATGGTGGTGCCCGACATCAGCGCGCCCATGATGATCGGCACGTTTTCGACGTTGATCAGCTTGCCGGCGGCATCGACTGCGCCCTGCGACGATCCGGTGGTGTCGCCATAGATCGGCACAGCCTGGCCATCGAGCAGTCCGCCGCCGTCATTGACGTTCTGGACGGCCAGGTTGGCAGCATTCTGCAACGGCGGAATGAAGCTTGCGATCGGACCGGTGATGTCCATCAGCAGGCCGATTTTGGTATCTTCTGCTAGGGTTGACGCGCTGGACGCGAGCAACGCCGCGATCGCCAATGCATATGTTGTCTTTTTCATTTTCACTGCTCCCATTGTATTATTACGCCCTATGCTACGTGAGCGCCTCGCGGGCAACCATCAAGACGCTCAGATTCCTTCCACGACGTGGGTTTCGAATGAACCGGGCAACGAAACCTCCAGCAACTGCAGGTCATCGCTCGGCTCACTGTAGCGCGTCGCCATCTTTGGTGGAATGACAAAAGCATCCCCTTTTTCAAGACGATACGGCTCCTTGCCCTCGCCTTCCAACACCATGCTGCCCGACATCATAAAATTGAACAGGATATCGCCCTCGTGCCGGGTCCAGACCGGGTCGTGGCGGCCTGCAGGCCGCGCCACCATCACCGAGGCGACGCCCTTGGTGTTGGCGTTGATCGTCGTGTCGCGCGCCTCAAAACCGGGAATGCGGAAAGGCTTGAAGACTCCGTCCCTGGCCAGGCTGTGAACGAAGCGCTGGCCGTCCCATTCGCGGTCCGGCCGCTCGTTCGGCGTCGGCAATTCCATTTCGTGGTCGATTTCAGTGACATGCTCGGCCGGCACGCCGATTTCGATCACTTCGATGCCGTCGGCTGCATGCAGCACCTTGTGACGGATCTGCGGGGGCTGGATGAAGCAATCGCCGGCATGCAGGCGGCGCTTGCCACCCTGGTCTTCGTAAAGCACATCGACCCAGCCATTGATGCAGAAGATCAGCTGAAATCCGACCTTGTGGAAATGAACCATGTCGGGAACCGGCCCGTCGGGCACCCGGATATGCGAGGCGATCATCGCACCGCCAAGCCGCGAGGGCACCAGGTCGCGGTATTCCATGCCCGCCCGGCCGATGATCCACGGCGCCTGATCGGCCAGCCGCCTCACCACGAAGGCATGCTCGGTCTCAGGCAGCACCATCGGCGGATTGAGCTCGTCAATCTCGATGCGCGTGCCGTTCGGGGCTACAAGCTCGCGCTTGCCGTCGGCAAAGCCATCGGGGTCCTCGGTCAGGATCCTGAGCGTTCCCGGGGCTTCGGGCGCGCCTTTCTGGATGCGGATCCGCAGCCCGTGGCCCGACAGCACCGCCACTTCCGGATCGTCGGCGGGGTAGATCATGTCGAGGCGCATTTTCAGCGTCTTGGTGAAGAACGGCAGGTCATCCCTGAGTTCCGAGGTCGGCAACCTGATTTCCGCGCGCGTGTCCAACTTGTTCTCCCAAAACCCAGCCACCCGTTGCCATCGCCAAGCGATGATCAAGACCCGGAAATTTCCACGTCAACCGGAGACTATCTCACCAAACAGACATTTCAAGGCTAAAACAATTTTCACAAGCAGTCTGCAGACCGCCTACAATTCGGTACGCACGCGCCACAGTTCCGGGAACAGCTCCACATCGAGCATGCGCTTCAGGTAGCTGGTGCCACCGGTCCCGCCGGTGCCGCGCTTGAGCCCGATCACCCGCTCCACCGTGGTGACATGGTTGAACCGCCAGCGCCGGAAATAGTCCTCCAGATCCACCAGCTTCTCGGCCACTTCATACAGAGCCCAATGTTTTTCCGGGTCCTCGTAAACGGTCTTCCAGCCGGCGATGACGCCCTCATGCAGAGCGTGGGTCTCGCGCACGTCACGCACAAGCACTTCCTCGGGCATCGCGATACCGCGCCGCGCCGCCAGCCTGATCGCCTCGTCATAGAGGCTGGGTTCGGAAAGTTCGGTTTCCAGCTTGTCGAAAATGCCAGGGACATGCGCATGCGGGCGCATCATCGCGTGGTTGCGGTTGCCCAGCGCAAATTCGATCAGCCGGTACTGCCAGGACTGAAACCCTGATGACTGCCCCAGCTTGTTGCGGAAATGGGTGTAATCGGCGGGCGTCATGGTCCGAAGCACATCCCAGGCCGAATTGAGCTGCTCGAAGATCCGCGAGACGCGGGCCAGCGTTTTCATCGCCGGCTGCAACTGGTCCGAGCGGATCGCCGCACGTGCGGCGGTAATCTCGTGGATCGCCAGCCGCATCCACAATTCGGACGTCTGGTGCTGAATGATGAACAGCATCTCGTCATGGGCGTCGGTTCTGGTCTTCTGGGCACCGAGCACCTGGTCGAGGCACAGATAGTCGCCATAGGACATCCGCCCGTCGAAATTCATCTGGGCCCCTTCCGCCGAAGGGTCGTAATCCTTGTCTTCGCTCATGTGACGGCTTTCCGGGTCCTGAATGCCGGCTGGTCCCATTCGCCGGTTGCGATGATCTCGCCGAGTGCCGACGCGGCATGGCTGACATCATCTGCGGTGTTGTAAAGCGGGCAGAAGCCGAAGCGCATGATGTCGGGCGCGCGAAAATCGCCGATGATGCCGCGCGCGATGAGCGCCTGCATCGCCGCGTAACCTTCATGGAAACGGAACGACACCTGCGAGCCCCTTGCGTGCGGGTCGCGCGGGCTGGCCAGCTCCACCTGTTTGCAGCCGGCCTCGACTTCGGCGATGAACTGCTCGGACAATTCGATCGAACGCTTGCGGATATCGGCCATCTCGACGCCGTCGAAAACATCGAGCGCCGCGTCCAGAACCGCCATATGGATAACCGGCGGGGTGCCGACCCGCATCCGGGAGATGCCCTCGCCCGGCCGGTAATCGAGATCGAACGCAAACGGCGCCTGATGCCCGAGCCAGCCCGACAACGCCGGACGGACCTGATCGATAAGATCCGGACGCACGTGGATGAAGCCGGGAGCGCCGGGACCGCCGTTGAGATATTTGTAGGTGCAGCCAACCGCGATGTCGGCGTTGCAGCCGGTCAGATCGACAGGCAGCGCCCCGGCCGAATGCGCCAGATCCCAGATCATCATCGCGCCGCTCGCATGCGCCTTGTCGGTAATCGCCTTCATGTCGTGCAGGCGGCCGGTCCGGTAATCGACATGGGTCAGCATGACCGCTGCGACGTCTTCGTTGATGTGGTCGGCCACGGTTTCGGGATCGACGATCTTCAACTCATGCCCCTGCCCCAGGCTCTTGAGCAGGCCGTCGGCCATGTAGAGGTCGCTGGGGAAATTGCCGTTGTCCGACAGCACGATCTTCCGGTCGGGACGCATCTCGACTGCAGAGGCAACAGCCTGGTAGACCTTGATCGACAGTGTATCGCCGACCACGGTGCTGCCTGCCGGCGCGCCGATCAGGCGACCGATCCGGTCACCCAGCCGGCCGGGCAGATCCATCCAGCGGGCCTGGTTCCAGCCGGTGATCAGCATCGGTCCCCATTCGTCTGCCATGGTTTTCCGCGCCCGCTCGACGGCGGCCTTCGGCAAGGGACCGAGCGAATTACCATCAAGATAGGTAATGCCCTCAGGCAATTCGAACTTCGTCCGGCTCCCTTCAAAGTCCGTCATGATGTCACGCTTCTTTCCCGGACTTGCCGATTTCGGCTGTTGCCTCGATTTCCACCATCGCCGCGTCCTCGATCAGCCCGGCGACAACGATCACCGACATCGACGGAAAATGCCGCCCCATGACCTTGCGGTAGGCTGCACCGACATCCTTCTGTCGGGCAAGATATTCCTTCTTGTCGGTGATGAACCAGGTCAGCCGCACGATGTCGGTCACCTCGCCACCGGCCGCGCGGACGATGGCCGCGATGTTGGCAAGCGTCTGCTCGAGCTGGCCGACGAAATCGCGGTGCTCGAAAACCTGGTCCTTGTTCCAGCCAATCTGGCCGCCGGTATAAAGCCGTTCGCCATCGACAAGCATGCCGTTTGCGTAACCTTTCGGCTTCTCCCATTCCGGGGGATTGACCGCTTCTATCATGTTGAAAGTCCTCGTTTGTGTCTTGGGATGTCAGGTTCAGCCCGTCTCGCCGGGACGGAGCCTGAAACGCTGGATTTTTCCGGTTTGGGTCTTGGGCAGCGCCTCGGTAAAGAAAACCGACCGGGGATATTTGTAAGGCGCGATCACCGCCTTGACGTGATCCTGCAGCCGTTTGGTCGTCAGCGCGTCCGCCGCAATGCCCGCATTGAGCACCACATGCGCCTGAACGATCTGCCCCCGAGCCTCATCGGCGACGCCAACGACTGCGCATTCCGCCACATCCGGATGCGCCAAGAGTGCGGCTTCGACTTCCGGGCCGGCGATGTTGTAGCCGGCAGAAATGATCATGTCGTCGCTGCGCGCGGCGAAATGGAAGAACCCGTCTTCGTCCTGCGTGAACGAATCTCCGGTCAGGTTCCAGCCGTCTCGCACGTACTTCTGTTGCTGCTCGGCATCGGAGAGATAGCGGCAGCCAGTAGGACCACGCACCGCCAGTCGTCCGACTTCGCCGCGCGGCACTTCGTTCATGTTGTCGTCGACGATCCGCGCTTCATAGCCGGTGACCGGCAACCCGGTGCAGGCCGCACGCGAGTTTTCGAACCGGTTTGAGATGAAGATATGCAGCATCTCGGTGGCGCCGATGCCATCGAGCATCGGCTTGCCGGTTTTTGCCATCCACTGATCGTAAACCGGCCCGGGCAAGGTTTCACCGGCCGAAACCGCCGCGCGCAGCGACGACAGGTCCGCCCCCTCCTCCATCGCCGCCAGCATGGCGCGGTAGGCGGTGGGTGCCGTAAAACAGACCGTTGCCTTATGATTCTGGATGATCTCGACCATGTTGGCCGGCGTCGCCTGCTCGAGCAGTGCCGCAGCGGCGCCAAAGCGAAGCGGGAACACCGCCAGCCCGCCAAGCCCGAAGGTGAAAGCCAGCGGCGGCGAGCCGATGAACACATCCTCTGGCGTCACGCCGAGCACTTCCCTGGCGTAGCCGTCGGCGATGATCAGCATGTCGCGGTGGAAATGCATCGTCGCCTTCGGCTTGCCCGTCGTGCCGGAGGTAAAGCCAAGCAGCGCGACGTCGTCCCGTCCGGTTTTCACCGTTTCGAAACGGACCGGCTTGGACAGCGCCAGGCGATCAAGTTCGGCATCGTGGTTGGCGGTGCCGTCGAATCCGACAACCTTTTTCAGGAACTTGTTTTCCTTGGCGCAGGCGACCATTTCGTCCATCAGCCGCGTATCGCACAGCGCCAGCGAGATTTCCGCCTTGTCGGCGATCTTGCCCAGCTCCACCGCGCGCAGCATCGGCATGGTGTTGACCACCACGGCACCCGCCTTGGTCGCCGCCAGCCAGACCGCCACCATCGCCGGGTTGTTGGCAGACCGCACCAGAATGCGGTTGCCCGGCTTGACGCCGTAATCCTCGACCAGCACATGGGCGATGCGGTTGGTCCAGTCGGTCAGTTCCTTGTAGGTCCTGATCCGGCCGTTGCCGATCAGCGCCGTGTGGTCGCCAAACCCCTTGGCCACCATCGCATCGGTCAGCTCATAGCCGCAATTGAGCCATTCAGGGTAGTCGAAGCCATCCAGCCGCAGCTCCGGCCATTGATCAACCGGAGGCAGATTGTCCCGTGTGAATGTGTCGATATGGCCCGATGGTCCCAGCACCTTACACTCCCTTGGCGTTGGCAAGCGTCTGCCGAGCAATCACGACCTTCTGCACGTCCGATGCGCCTTCGTAAATCCGCAGCGCCCGGATCTCGCGGTAAAGGCTCTCGACGATGTGGCCCTTGCGCACGCCGTCGCCGCCATGCAGCTGCACCGCCTTGTCGATGACATCCTGGGCATGATCGGTGGCATAGAGCTTGGCCATCGCCGCTTCGCGGCTGACGCGCGGCGCACCCTGATCCTTGAGCCAGGCGGCCCGGTAGACGAGCAGTGCAGAGGCATCCACATCCAGCGCCATATCGGCAATATGTCCCTGCACCATCTGCAGATCACTCATCGGTGCGCCGAAAAGCTGACGTTCGCTGACGCGGTCCAGGCTCTCGTCGAGCGCCCGGCGGGCAAAGCCGAGTGCGGCGCCCGCAACGGTCGAGCGGAACACGTCAAGCACCGACATGGCGATCCGGAACCCGTCGCCCGGATTGCCGATCATCGCCGAAGCGGGAACCCGGCAGCCGGAGAAGGATAGCCGGGCAAGCGGGTGCGGCGCGACCACCTCCAGACGCTCGACGATATCGAGACCCGGCGTATCGGCAGGCACGATGAACACCGAAAGTCCCTTGGCGCCCGGGGCTTCGCCGGTGCGCGCGAAGACGCAGTAGACATCGGCGATGCCGCCATTGGAAATCCAGGTCTTTTCACCATCCAGAACGTAATCGTCGCCGTCCCGGACCGCGGTCATCGCCATGTTGGCGACATCCGATCCCGATGCCGGTTCCGACAAGGCGAAGGCAGACAGCGCCTTGCCCGCACGGGTTTTCGTCAGCCATTCGGATTTCTGCGCAGCCGTACCGAACAGCGAGATGGCTCCGGTCCCCAGCCCCTGCATGGCAAAGGCGAAATCGGCCAACCCGTCATGACGGGCCAAGGTCTCGCGCATGATGCAGAGGCTGCGCACATCGATGCGCGATTTCTCGTCAGCCGGATCGACAGCGGTCAGCTTCAGCCATCCTGCCTCACCCATCGCCCTGACCAGAACCTTGCAGGCCTCATCAACATTCGAGTGATCGATATCGGCAAGATTGGCGGCTGCCCATTCATCGACACGGTTGGCCAGTTGCCGGTGCGTTGCATCGAAAAACGGCCACTGGAGAAAACTACGGTCAGACATCAATCAATCGCCTTCGAATACGGGTTTCTGCTTGGAAGCGAAGGCTTCATAGGCGCGGCGGAAATCCTGGGTCTGCATGCAGATCGCCTGGGCCTGCGCTTCGGCCTCAATCGCCTGCTCGATCCCCATGTTCCATTCCTGCGCCAGCATGGTCTTGGTCATCATGTTGCCGAATGTCGGGCCTTCAGCCAGACGCCGCGCCAGCTTGCGCGCCTCGTCCTCGATCTCCGAAGCTGCGACAACGCGATTGTAAAAGCCCCAGCGCTCGCCTTCCTCGGCACTCATCGAGCGACCGGTATAGAGAAGATCCGACGCCCGGCCCTGGCCGATGATCCGCGGCAGGATGGCGCAAGCGCCCATGTCGCAGCCGGCAAGCCCGACCCGGTTGAACAGGAACGCGGTCTTGGCTTCGGGTGTGGCGATCCTGAGATCGCTGGCCATCGCGATGATCGCCCCCGCACCGGCGCACACGCCGTCTACAGCCGCGATCACCGGCTTGCCGCAACCGACCATCGCCTTGACCAGGTCTCCGGTCATGCGGGTGAATTCGAGCAGGCCCTTCATATCCTTGTCGAGCAACGGTCCGATGATCTCGAACACATCGCCGCCCGAGCAGAAATTGCCGCCGTTGGAACCGAAGATCACGACCTTGACGTCATCGCGGTAAACCAGCCCGCGAAACCAGTCGCGAAGCTCGGCATAGCTTTCAAACGTCAGCGGATTCTTGCGCTCCGGCCGGTCGAGGGACACTTCTGCCACGCCATCAGTAAGTGTCAGGCGGAAATTCTTGGGGGCGTCGGTCGGCATGGGGTCAGTCCTCTCCCTTTGTCGTCTTCTGGGCGATGCATTCGAGCTGGTCGGAAAGATGCTGGACCTCGCTGACGTCCACATTCTCCAGCAGCGTGTCTATCCAGGCCTCGTGGCTGGCGGCCATCGACTCGAATTGCTCGCGTCCCGTCTTGGTCAGTTGCACCGTGGTCGCGCGGCGGTCATTGTCGACCGGAATTCGCACCAGAATGCCGTCATCGACAAGCCGGTCGACGATGCCGGTGACATTGCCGTTGGAAACCCTCAGCACACTCGACAGCTCACTCATCTTGAGGCCCGGCTCGGCGCGGTAAAGCGCCGCCATCACGTCAAAACGCGGCAGCGTCGTATCGAACACCGTGCGGAAGTTCTCGCGCAGTTCGGCCTCGACATGCTTGGTTGCCTTCAACAGTTTGAGCCAAAGCCTCAGCCGCGCTTTTGACGCCGCGGCATCCTTGGCTGACGCCACCGGTTTTGATGCTGCAGTCTTGCTCATGTCTCTCCCCCCGATAGCGATATCGCCTGGCCGGTCACGGAAGCCGCCGCATCGCTGCAAAGCCAGATTACCGTCTCGGCAATTTCGTCCGGCTGTATGAACCGCCCTTGCGGATTGACATCCCGCAGCGACGCTTCGGCCTCAGCCCGTGATCGTCCGGTTTTCGCAACGATGTTGTCAATCGAGCGCTGCAGCATCGGCGTGTCGGTGAACCCCGGGCAGATCGCATTGACGGTAACACCGGTCTTGGAAAGCTCCTGCGCCAGGCTGCGCACAAGCCCGACAACCCCGTGCTTGGCTGCACAATAGGCGCTGACATAGCCATAGCCCTTCAGCCCCGCAGTTGACGCGACAGCAATCAAACGACCTGGGCGCTTTGGATTCATCTTCGAAAAGGAAGCCTGAAAGGTATTGAAAACGCCGGTCAAATTGACATCCAGCGTGGACTGGAACAGCTCCGGCGAGGTCCGCAGGAACGGCGCACTCTCGGCCGAGCCGGCATTGGCGATCACCAGCGTTGGCGTCCCGTTGCGTTCGACCGCCTGGGCGATCGCCGCGTCAAGCTCGGTCCGGTCGGTCACATCGGCGGACACGGCAATGATGCGGTCATCCTGCTCGGCCAGTGCCTGCAACGGCGCCAGCCGGCGACCGATCGCGGTCACCCGTGCGCCCATCTCGGCAAGCGCCAGCGCAATCGCCTCGCCGGCGCCCGAGCCGGCTCCGGTCACGATTGCATGATGTCCCATCATCTCCGCCATGATCAGACCTTTCCAAGCGTCGTTTCGGCGCGTTCGGCCAGGCGCCACATCTGGTCGCGGCCCGGATGGTAAGGATCGGGCCACTTCTCGTCATGGTCGCCCAATTCACTCGCCGCATGCAACGTCCAATAGGGATTGGCAAGATGCGGACGAGCCAGACAGACCAGATCGGCGCGGCCGGCCATCAGGATCGAATTGACATGATCCGGCTCATAGATGTTGCCAACCGCCATGGTCGCCATGTGGGCTTCATTGCGGATCCGGTCGGCAAACGGGGTCTGGAACATGCGCCCGTAGACCGGCTCGGCCCGCTTCGATGTCTGCCCGGCCGAAACGTCACAGATATCCACGCCTGCGTCTTTCAGCATCTGCGCGATTTCGACGGCGTCCTGCGGCGTCACGCCATCGTCGCCAACCCAGTCGTTGGCCGAGATACGCACGGAGATCGGCTTGTCCTTGGGCCAGGCCTCACGCACCGCCCGATAGATCTCGAGCGGATACCGCATGCGGTTTTCCAGGCTGCCGCCATACTCGTCGTCGCGCGTGTTGGTCAGCGGCGTGATGAATGACGACAGTAGATAACCGTGCGCCATGTGGATTTCGAGCATATCGAACCCGGCGCGCTCGGCCATTTCAGTGGCGGCGACAAACTGGTCGCGCACCATGTCCATGTCATCGCGCGTCATCGCCCTGGGCGTCTGGTTCTGCGGTGACCAGGCAACGTCGGAAGCAGACAGAACCGGCCAATTGCCGTCTTTCAGCGGCGCATCCATGATCTCCCAGCCGAGCTGGGTCGAGCCCTTGGCGCCCGAATGGCCGATCTGCATGCAGACCTTGGCGTCGCTCTCCGCGTGAATGAAGTCGGCAATCCGCCGCCATGCGGCCTCATGCTCCGGCGTGTAAAGCCCTGGGCATCCCGGGGTAATCCGTCCTTCCGGCGACACACAGGTCATCTCGGTATAGACGAGACCGGCGCCGCCCTTGGCGCGCTCGCCGTAATGCACCAGGTGCCAATCGGTGGGACACCCGTCGACCGCCTTGTACTGCGCCATCGGCGACACCACGATGCGGTTCTTCAGCTCCATCTCGCGCAGCTTGTAGGGCGCAAACATCGGACGGCGCACCGGCGCATCCTCAGACACACCGGCCTGGGTCTGGAACCAGTGCTCTGCGCTTTCCAGCCATTCCTTGTCCCGAAGCCGCAAATTCTCGTGACTGATACGCTGCGAGCGGGTCAGAAGCGAGTAATTGAATTGCACCGGATCGAGATCGAGGTAGCGCTCGACCTCCTCGAACCACTCGAGGCTGTTGCGTGCGGCCGACTGCAGCCTGAGCACTTCAAGCCGGCGCTCTTCCTGGTAGCGTTCAAAGGCGCGCTCCAGGGTCGATTCGGAATGCAGGAAATCGGCCAGGGCAATGGCGCTGTCAAAGGCCAGGCGCGAACCCGAGCCGATGGAAAAATGCCCGGTTGCCGCAGCGTCGCCCATCAACACGACGTTGTTGTGGTACCACTTGTCACAGATGACCCGCGGAAACTGCATCCAGACCGCCGATCCCCTGAGATGCGCCGCGTTCGACATCAGCTCATGCCCGCCCAGGTGCTTCTCGAAGATCTTCCGGCAGGTCTCGACCGTCTCCTCCTTCGACATCTGCTCAAAGCCCCAGCGATCCCAGGTCTCGGGCAGGCATTCGACGATGAATGTCGCCGTGTTGTCATCGAACTGGTAGACATGCGCCCAGACCCAACCGTGCTCTGTCTCCTCGAAAATGAAGGTGAAGGCATCGTTGAAACGCTGGTGGGTGCCAAGCCAGACGAACTTGCATTTGCGGGTGTCGATATCGGGCTTGAACACGTCCTCGTATTCTTTGCGCACCAGCGAGTTGATGCCGTCGGCGGCAACGACCAGATCGAACTCCTTGCGGTATTCCTCGGCCGTCTTGAACTCGGTCTCGAAACGCATTTCAACATTCAGTTCGCGAGCCCGCTCCTGCAGCAGGATCAGCATCTGCTTGCGTCCGATTCCGGCGAAACCATGCCCGCCGGAGACGGTGCGGCGTCCCTTGTGCACGACGGCGATATCGTCCCAATAGGCAAAATGGCTGCGGATCGCCTCGGTGCTCTTGGGGTCGTTTTCCTGCATCTGGCTCAGCGCATCGTCGGAAAGAACCACGCCCCAGCCGAAGGTGTCGTTGGCCTTGTTGCGTTCGACGACCACAACCTCATGCGACGGATCGCGCAGCTTCATCGAGATCGCGAAATAGAGACCGGCCGGACCGCCACCCAAACAAACGACTCGCATACTGCGCACCTCCAGGCTGTTTTTCACTGCAGACAATCTTATGCTTGAAACAATTTATTTCAAGCATAAAATTTTTACGTCGCAACGAAACTGGCCCGATGGGCGGAGTTATCCCCAGACGGATGGACAAGGCGAAAAACCGTTAGGCTTAGGCACGTCCGCCGCCGGTCAGAGCCGCCGCCAGCCGGTCCACGCCGGCCTGGGTGGTCATGAAGCCCGGCGAGCACCGCAGGATCGGCCCGCGTGCGTCGGCAAACACCGAAACCGCTCGAAGCTTGCCCAGCAGTGCCTGAGCCTGGTCTCCGTCGGTCAGCCGCACCATCACGCTGCCGCCGCGATGGGCTGGATCCCGCGGTGAAGCAAGCTCGAAACCGGCCTCGTCGGCGGCAGCGATGATCACCTCGCTCAAGGTCCGGTTCTTCTCAAGCTGCTGATCCCAGTCCTGCGCCGCATGCCATTCAAGCGCAGGGACAGAGGCGACACAGGCCATCACCGATGGGGTGCCATGGTCGAAGCGGCGAATATCCGGCGCATAGGAAAACGCGTTGATGTCCCAGGAAAAGATATTCTCCTGGCTGAACCAGCCTCGAAGCGCCGGCTGACAGCGCGCGATCACGTCCGGCATCACCTGCAGGATACCGCCGCCGGGAGACCCGCACATCCACTTCAGACTGGTTGAAACGGCGAAATCCGCCCCCACGGCCATGCAATCATAATCGATCAGCCCCGCCGCCTGAGTGATGTCGACGCCAATCACCGATCCCTGCCTGCGCCCGTGCGCCATCAGTGCGGCGAGGTCGCAGCGGTGCGAAGAGGTCGAACTGACCCATGTCAAAAGCGCCACGCCAACCTCGGGGCCCCAGGCCGAAATGACGTCTTCGTCTTCGACCCAGTTCGCTCCCTCGCGAACCGGCACCGTGCGCAATTCGAAGCCGTATTGCCCGGCAAGCCCGGTCAGCAGGAAATGCAGGCTCGGGAAACAATCGCCCGCCACCAGCACAACCCTGCCCTCGAGATCATCCTTGGGCAGCGCCATGATCAGCGCCGCCAGCGCGGAGGTGACGTTCTCCGTCGTCGTCAGCGAGGCCGATGGCGCCTTGAGCAGCTGGCTCCACAGATCGATGAAGCGTTGCCGCTGCCCCAGCGCATAGCCCCATTGCTCGTCATTGGGCGCGCCCCAGCACTCGGCAAAGGCCGTCATGGCCCGCGTCATATCCGCCGCCTTGCCGGGATATTGCCCGATCGAATGGTAAAGCATGTAGCCATCGCCCTGGGACGAATTGGCGCCGGCTTGGCTGCTTTGTGCTGTCATCTCTGTCTCCCCAGCCCGCGTCAGCGCGGCGCCTGGTGCCCTGAAATATCTGTTCGTCTGTTGCCGCGCTACCAGCCCGCCTGCTGCGGATCGGGCAGCGGAATGGCGTCGAGCAGTTCCCGCGTGTAAGCCGCCTGCGGCGCATCGAACAGCCGGTCGGCCTCGGCATATTCGACGATGTTGCCACGTTGCAGGACCATCACCCGGTCGCACAATCGCCGGATCACTGAAAGGTCGTGGCTGATGAACGCCAGCGTCAGGCCGAGTTCCTTGACCAGGCCGGCCAGCACGTTGAGCACCTGCGCCTGCGAGGACACATCAAGGCCCGAGACGATTTCATCGGCGAGGATGAACTCCGGCTTCAGGGCGATGGCCCGGGCAATCCCCACCCTCTGCCGCTGGCCGCCCGACAGTTCATGCGGATAGCGGCTGCGGAAATTGCGCGGCAATCCGACATGATCGAGTGCATCATCGATCTGGCGGTCGATGCCGTCGAACCCATGCATCTGCATCGGATCGGCAATGATCGCCCCCACCCGCCGGCGCGGATTGAGCGAGGACATCGGGTCCTGGAAGATCATCTGCATGCGCCGCCGGATTGGACGCAAGGCATCTTCGTTCAGATGGGTGATATCCCGGCCGTCAAACAGGATCGATCCCGCGGTTGGCTCGATCAGCCTGAGCAGCGCCCGCCCCAGCGTCGACTTGCCCGACCCGGAACCGCCGACAATGCCGAGCACCGAGCCGCGCGGGATATCGAGATCGATACCGTTGAGGATCCGGATCAGCGGCGCCCGGCCAAACACCGGCTTGGCTGCCATGTCCGGCAACGCAACCTCAAGCGACCGGGCCGAGAACAGGATGTCTTCTTGGGTCTCTGCCTTGCCTACCCCGGTTTCATCCACCATGACGCCACTCCTTGTCAGAGGCCAGCACCTCGGCCGCCACTGCCTCGATCACCGCTTCATCGACCGGCTGCAAGGACGCATCCGGATCGGTGTATTTCGGCGTCGCCGCCAGAAGTGCGCGTGAATAGGCATGTTTGGGCCCGGCGAAGAATTCCGGAACGCTGGAATCCTCCACGATCTTGCCGCCATAGAGCACCGACAGCCGCTGGCAGACTTTCGAAACGACGCCGAGATCATGAGTCACGAACACCATCGCGGTGGAATGGCGTTCCTGCAATTCGCGGATCAGCCGCAGGATCTGTTTTTGCACGGTGACATCCAGCGCCGTCGTCGGCTCGTCGGCAATCACCAGCTTCGGATTGGCGGCAAAAGCCGAAGCAATCAGCACCCGTTGCCGCATGCCGCCAGAGAGTTCATGCGGATAGCTTCCCATCACCCGCTCCGGGTTGTCGATATGGACTTCATTGAGGAGTTCCAGCGCCCGCACCCGCGCGTCCGCCTTGCTCCAACCCAGGATGTCGACCAGCCGGTTGGTGATCTGCGGTTCGATCCGCCGCGACGGGTTGAGCGCGGTCAGCGGGTCCTGCGGGATAAGGGCCGCCGTGGCGCCGATCAGCCGCCGCCTGTCGGACGGCCGCAGCTTCTGCAGGTCCTGGCCATCGAGCAGGATCTCGCCCTCGACGATTTCGATCGCCGAGGGAAGAATGCCGAGGATCGCCTTGCCGATCATGCTCTTGCCGGCGCCGCTCTCACCGACGAGACCAAGAACATCGCCGGTATCGATGGAAAACGACACCGAGCGCAACACCCGGTGCTCGTAACCGTGCAGTGCCGCGGAAAGATTGCGAACAGTCAGAAAAGCACTCATCGCAGCACCGGATCAAAGCGGTCCTTGAGCCCTTCGCCAAACTGGCTGAAGGACAGGACGGTCAAAAACAGCACCCCGAGCGGAAACGCCAGCACCCACCAGGCCTGATAGATCGAGGTGCGGCCCTCGGCGATCATGCCGCCCCAGGTCGGTGCATCGGTGGAGATCGACAGGTTGACGAACGACAGGATCGCCTCGACGATCACCGCGATGCCCATTTCCAGCGTCGACAGCGCCACGATGGTCGGCAGCACATTGGGCAGGATTTCCCGCCACAGGATATCCCGCCTTGGCCGGCCGGCGACAATCGCGCTTGAGACGTAATCCATCGCCGACTGGTTCATCGCCTCGGCCCTGACCACGCGGCAGAACCGGGTCCAGTCGATGACGATGATGGCGATGATGATCGAGGTCAGCCCGGTGCCCAGCACCGCGATCAAGAGGATCGCGAACAAAACCGGCGGAAACGCCATCCAGATGTCGACCAGCCGGGAGATGACGATGTCGACCCAACCGCGCATGTAGCCCGCGAGCAAGCCCAGCGCCGAGCCGACAAACGCCGTCGCCAGCCCGGCAATCAGCGCCACCGAGAAGGCAATCCGCGCGCCGTGGATCAACCGCGACAACACATCCCGCCCGAGGCTGTCAGTCCCCAGCAGATAGGCCGGATCCGAGCCACTCTCCCAGATTGGCGGCAAGCGGCCCGCGAACAGGTCCTGCGCCAGCGGGTCATGCGGGCTGATCAGCGGCGCCAGCAGCGCCAGCAGCGCCATGATGCCGAGCCAGCTCCCGGCAAGCCACAACCGGGCGCCCAGGCGCCTTTTGACTGTGCCGCGGCCATCAAGCATGACGCAGCCTCGGATTAAGCAATGCATAGGTCATGTCGACAACCAGGTTGATCACGGTGAACAAAAGCGCGAAGACGATGACGATGCCCTGGATCAGCGGCAGGTCGCGGTTGATCACCGCGTCGATCGCCATGTTTCCGAGCCCCTCGTAGGAAAACAGCCGCTCGATGATCACCGTGCCGCCGATCAGGAAGGTAAACTGCACGCCGATCAGGGTCAGCGTCGGCAGCACCGCGTTGGGCAGCGCCTCCGACAGGATCACGTGGTTTTCGCTGTAACCCTTGGTGCGCGACAGCGTCACGTAGTCGAGATGCATGGTTTCCTTCAACGATTGCTTCAGCAGCTGGCTGATGATCGCAGCGAGTGGGATGGCCAGAGCCAGGGCCGGCATGAACATGTGCTTGAGCAGGTCCCACCACAAATCAAAGCGCAACCGGGCGATGCTCTCGAACACGTAGAACTGGGTGACGAACGGCAAATCAAGCGACGGCGAAATCCGCCCTGAAATATGAAACACCGGCATCAGCACGCCAAACAGCACGATCAGGATCAGCGCCCACAGAAAATCGGGGATGGAAAGCCCCACCCCGTTGGCGACATCAATGGCTGTTTCAGTGCGGGTTTCGCGATGCCGCACCCCCGTTAGCGCCATCACACCGCCGATCACCACGGCAATTACCAGCGCGAAGATCGCCAGTTCAAGCGTCGCCGGCAGCCGCCCGAGCACCAGCGGCATCACCGGCTGGCGCAACGAGATCGACGTGCCGAAATCACCATGGAAAACACCGCTCAGCCAGATCCCGAACTGTTGGAAAATGGTTTTGTCGAGGCCGTAATGCGCCGTCAGCCGGGCGATATCCTCTTCCGAGGCGCCGGGCGGCAGCATCATCGCAATGGGATTTCCCGGCACCACGCGGATGACAAAGAACACCACCACCGCCGCCCCTATCAGGGTGACCGACATGGTCGCAAGGCGAAGGAAGATCGCGCGCAACAGTTTCAAGATTGAGTATCCTGCAACAAAGGGGGCCGCCACCCGAAGGCGGCGGCCCGTCTATTCGGTTCAGACTTACGAAGCCCGCTTCATCAGATGCGGCAGCAGCGCGCCCGATGCATGCGGCGTCACCGACACTCCGGAAGCATGCAGGATCGGCTGCACATACTGCAACAGCGGGATCACAAGCGCGTTTTCGGCAATGTACTTGTCGACGGCCTTCCAGCCGGCAATGCGCTTGTCTTCGTCAGCCTCGCCCCAGAGCGGGCCGATCATGTCGATGAGATCCTGACCATCCCACACCGAGTGCGGCGACGGGCCGAACATCGCAAAACCGGTCGATGTGGTCGGATCGCCCACCGAGTTGCCCCAGTTGTAGAAGGCCGCCGGAGCAAGCTGATCGGCTGCACGCAGCTCGTAATGCTTGGCGATCTCGTAGACCTCGATTTCCGCTTCGATGCCAACCTTGCGCCACAGGCCGACGATTGCCTGGATGATCTCGTAATCCTTCGGCTTGAAGCCTCGCGTCGTCTGGATCTTGAACTTCACCGGATTTTCCGGCGAGAAGCCCGAGGCAGCCAGCAGTTCCTTGGCCTTTTCAGGATCGTAAGGAACCTTGATCGAGGCGTCATAGGCAAGATATTCAGGCGTCTGCAGCGTATCGATGGCAACACCATAGCCCGACAGCAACCGGTCGATGATCAGCTGCTTGTCAATCGACATCGCCGCTGCCATGCGCACGCTCGGATCCAGCATCGCTTCGATGTCGTTGAGGAAGATCATGCCGATATCGGAAATCGGCGCGGCCGTGCCGGCGATGCCGTTGCCGCCCTTGAGCCGGTCATATTCCTCGTACGGCATTTCCAGCGTGACGTGCGAATTGCCCGATTCGATTTCGGCGACGCGCGAAGCCGCATCGGTGACGAACTTGATGGTCACGGTTTCAAAGTCCGGCTTGCCGCCCCAGTAGTTCGCGTTGGCCTTGAGCCGCACAAACGCGTTGCGCTCGAACTTGTCGACCATGTAGGGGCCGGTGCCGATCGGAGCAGCCTCGAAGCCTTCCGCGCCGACCTTCTCGTAATAGGCCTTGGGCAGCACGTAACCGGTCAGGAAGTACATCCACTTGAAGATGGTCGGCTCGAACCGGGCCACATCGGCAGTCACCGTGTTGCCTTCGGCCTTGACGTTGGCCAGCGTCGACCAGATGAACTGGATCGGGTTGCCGGTCTTCTCATCGGCTGCGCGGGTCAGCGACCAGGCCACGTCCTCGGCGGTGAACGGCGAGCCGTCATGCCAGGTCACGCCTTCGCGCACCGTCATCATGATCTTGGTCTTGTCGTCGTTCCAGCCCCATTCGGTCAGCAGGCCGGGTGCCGGCGAAAGATCGGGCTGCTGCAGGATGAACTGGTCGAACACCGACTGGTAGATCCCCTGGATAGTCGGGTTGACCGCCGAAGGACCGACCGTCGGGTCCCAGGATGGCAAATTAACATTGTAGGCGATGACAAGCTCATCGATACCCTGGGCCAGTACAGGTCCGGCAAAGGCGCTGATTGCCAATGCCGCGACCGAGCCCTTGAGCACCGTGCGACGAGAAATCTGTTTCATGCTGTTCTCCCTGTTTATGGTCTTCATTCTGCTTATGCTCTTCATTTCCCGCCCAGTTTCTGGGCGAGCATATACCCTGCACCCGCCCCGGTGCCCGCACCCGGCCAGACACTGGCGCCGGTGAGATGCAAACCTTCAACGGGGGTTTTTCCCGTGGCGTGGCCCAGGGCCGGACGGAACAGGAAATTCTGCGAAAGGTGATGGCTGCCGGCCACCTGGTCGCCGCCGACCAGGTTCGGATTGTCTGCTTCAAGATCAAGCGGCGAGACGACGGTCCGGCCGATGATCTTTGCCTTCAGGCCTGGCGCATGCCGTTCAATCATCGCGATGGCCCGGTCGGCGTAAACCTCCTTGACCGAAGCCCAGTCGGTGTCCGTGATTTTGTCGGCGGCATCGCCAAGGATTTCGGCCGGCACCATCCTGACCTGCACCCAGAGCACATGCTTGCCGTCGGGCGCCCGGGACGGATCAATCACGCTCGGCTGCCCCACCACCAGCACCGGCTCATCCGGCAATTGCCCGGCCACGGCCTGCTGATAGGTCCGCGCCATCTGGTCGAGTGACGGCGCGATATGGACATAGGCAAATTTCTTCAGCTCGTCGCTGGCTGTCCAGTCCGGCAGACCGTCGAGCGCCAGATGGATCATCATGGTTCCGGGCGCATGACTGAAATTGCCCATCTTCCGGTCAAACCCGGCATCGCCGGATTGACCGTCAAGCAGGGACATAAGCCCGCCCGGCGCGACATTGGCAATCACTGCGCGGCCCGCCTTGATCTCGGTTCCATCGGCAAGCACGATCCCGGTCGCCTTGCCGCCATCGCGGAGGACGCGCGTCACCTGGCTGCCGCAATGAACCTCACCGCCGGTCGCTTCGATCTTTGACACCAGCGCCCGCGTCACGGTTTCCGCGCCGCCCTTGCCGATGACCATGCCGAAATGCTGGTTGGCCATTGATTCAAGATAGGGAAACACCGCTCCGCCAGCCATGTCGGGTGCGAAATCGAGATGCATGCCCCAGGCGGCCATCGTTGCCCGCACATGATCGGATTCGAAGGTTTCCGACAGCCATTTGCGTGGCGAAGACAAAAGCAGCCGGACCAGGTCCGCCGTCCAGGAAAAGCCTTTGCGGAACAGCGCCTTTGCCAGCAGCCTGCCTTGTATATGCATTTGCATAGGATTTCCCAGCAAGGCAAAAACATACTCCGCGGCTCCGGGGAAGTCCGCACAGAGTTGATCCCAGGCCTGCGCATCGGCTTCGGAGAACGCCGCGATCCGTGCCCGCGTTTCACCCGGACCGGTGCTCACGCCCAGCCACTTGCCATCGTCAAAAACACTGGCGAAACAATGTGAAGCCGGCGCGAACTCAAGTCCGCGCGCCATCAGATCTTCGCCGTAAGCCTTGAAAAAACCCGAACCGGCAAAGAGACTTAGATTCATTGCCGCCCAGTCATGACGATATCCCGGCACGGTCAGTTCAAGCGTCTTGACCGCACCGCCCGGCGTCTCGGCCTGCTCGAAAACACCAACCCGCCAGCCCTTCCCGCCCAGATGAACCGCGCAGGCCAGGCTGTTCACGCCGGCACCAACAATAATCGCGTCAAACTCGTGCCGCACGGCGACAACCCTCCGTTCGAGATTTATAATTGCAAATGCATATTATTCTGTCTAGCATCTATTTATCGTGAGACACACAGCCCGTTAGCCGGGATTGAGACTGAACACACCCATACGCCTGTCAGAGGAGGATCACTCATGAACGCCGCAGAAACACTTGGTAATCTCGCCGGAATGCTGCTTGAGGGAAAAGTCGAAGTGGTCGACCTCTCCGGATCTCTCGGCCCCGACACGCCGCTGCTGAAGCTGCCGCCGGAATTTGCCGTCGACACGCCCAAGATCGAAGTCCACAAGATCTCCGAATATGACAAGGACGGCCCGTTCTGGGCCTGGAACTGGCTCAAGATCGGCGAGCACTCCGGCACCCATTTCGATGCGCCGCACCACTGGATCACCGGCAAGGACTACTCCGACGGCTACACCGACTCGATTCCGCCGCAGAATTTCGTCGCACCGGTCAATGTGATCGACTGCTCCGCCGAAGTTGCCAAGAACCCCGACTTCCTGCTCGACGCGGCCGGCGTCAAGGCCTGGGAAGCCAAGCATGGCGACATCAAGCCGGGCGAATGGGTGGTGATGCGCACCGACTGGGATGCGCGAGCCGGCGATGAAAATGCCTATCTCAACGCCGATGAAACCGGCCCGCATTCGCCTGGACCGACCGTCGACTGCATCCAGTACATCCTGTCGAAGGGCGCGATCGGCTGGGGAACCCAGTGCATCGGCACCGACGCCGGCCAGGCCGGCGGCATGGAACCACCCTTCCCGGCGCACAACCTGCTGCATGCGGCCAACAAGTATGGCCTGGCGTCGCTCGCCAACCTGAGCAAGCTGCCGCCCAAGGGCGCGGTTCTGATCGCCGCCCCCTTGAAGCTGGTCAAGGGCACCGGCAGCCCGATCCGCGCCATGGCGCTGGTCGCCCGCGGCTAAGCCGCACCGGCGCCGGGGACCAGAACGATGGCAGACTATGACCACATCATCGTGGGCAGCGGGATCAATGCGCTCGTTGCCGCGGCCATGCTTTCCTCAAAGGGGAAACGCGTGCTGGTTCTCGAACGCGCCGACCGCTTCGGCGGTTGCATGCGCACAGAGGAAATCACTTTGCCGGGGTTCCACCATGATGTGATGGCGGCAACCTTCGTGCTCTTCCTTACCTCCCCCGCCCATGCCGCGCTCGGACCCGATCTGGCGCGGCATGGGCTGGAGTTCTGCCACACGCCGCATCCGACCGCGGTGCTGCGTCCTGACGGCTCATCCCTGGTGTTGTCCACGGACCGGGCCGCCAATATCAAGACCCTCAACGCTGTTGCTCCAGGTGATGGCGACCGTCATGGCGCGGACGTCGGGGCGATCGAAGCCGATGCGCCCTTCCTGTTCGCACTGCTTGGCGGCGAGCTGTGGAGCTGGCCGACGGCGAAACTGATGATCCAACAGGCCTGGAAGCGCGGACTTCGCGGCTTGGCGGCCTGGATGGGTGAAGCCCTGCGCCCGACCCGAGCCTGGCTCGAAAGCACCTATTCCTCCGATCTGGTCCAGGCACTGTGGGCGCCGTGGGCGCTGCACACGGGCCTGACCACCGAATCCGCCTATGGCGGCCAGATGGGCAAGGTCATCGCCTTTGCGCTGGAAGCCGCCGGCGCGCCGGTGATCAAGGGCGGCGCCAGCCAGGCGGTTAGCGCCTTCAAGGGGCTGATAGAGGAAAGCGGCGGCGAATTGCACGCTGGAGCCGATGTCGACCAGATTCTCGTGCATAACGGCAAGACCTCCGGCGTCAGGCTTGCCGATGGCACCGAAATCTCTGGCTCGCACGTCGCTTGCTCGGTCGCGCCGGGTCAGCTTTACAACCGGCTCTTGCGCGACGAGACACCGGCCCTGCCCGACGACGTGGATACCGACCTCAACGAATTCCGCCACGGCCGCGGCAATTTCCAGCTGCATTACGCCATCGACGGCCCGATCCGCTGGAAGACGGACGGGCTCGACGACGTGGCGCTGATCCACCTGGCCGAAAGCATCGATTCGGTGTCGAAATCCTCCAACGAGGCCGAGCGCGGCATGCTGCCGGAGACGCCGACGATCTGTGTTGGCCAGCCACACCGTCTCGACCCGACCCGTTGCCCCGAGGGCAAATCGATCCTCTGGCTGCAGATCCCCGATGCACCACGCACCGTCAAGGGCGATGCCGCTGGCCGGATCAAGACTGGTGACGACGGCTGGAGCGAAGCCACCCGCGAGGCATTTGCCGACCGGATCGAGGCGATCCTGGCAGCCCATATCGAGGGCTTTGCGGAAAGTGTCCTGGCCCGCAAGGCCTATTCGCCACTGGATCTGGAAACCATGAACATCAACCTTGTCGGCGGCGATCCCTATGGCGGCTCCTGTGCGCTGGACCAGTTCTTTATCTGGCGGCCTTTCGCCCATTCGAAGAACAACGCCACCACGATTGACAACCTGCACCACATCGGCGCCTCGACCCATCCGGGTCCGGGACTCGGCGGCGGCTCGGGCTTCCTGCTTGCAAAGAGGTTGGGCGCATGAACGAAATCAAGTCACCAGACCCTGAAAAGACCGAGCCCCTGCAGCGGCTTGGCGAGATCGGACTGTCCAATTTCGCGCCCTACCTGATGAACCGGATCATGGGCCGCTACAATGCCGACCTGCGGCAGGAAATGACCGGTCTGGGGCTGACCACGCCGAAGATGCGGGCGCTTGCCGTCCTTTCGGTCATCGACGCGCTGCCGATCACCGAACTGGCCGTCTACGCCGTCGTCGAACAATCGACGCTCAGCCGCTCTCTGGAACAGCTGACATCCGACGGCCTGGTGCGGCGCGACCCCGACCCCAATGACAGCCGGGTCACCCGCATCGGCATCACCGATGCCGGGCGCGCGGCCTTTGACCAGCTCTGGCCATCCATGGCGCGGGTCTACGCCAAGATGTTCAAGGACATTCCACCCGAGGAACGCCAGGTCTTCGTCTCCACGCTGCAAAAAGTGCTCCACAACATAAGAAAGCATGACTTCTAATGACGGGAATTTCAAAGCATGGCTGAACGCTCATTCGCCAAGGAAGTCCAGAAACTCAAGGTCGGAGAAGGCGAAACCTTTTCCGGCGAGGGAATTCTGGCGCTGACCAAAGCGCTTCTGGAAGCAGGCGTCGGCTATGTCGGCGGCTATCAGGGCGCCCCGATCAGCCATCTGATGGATGTGCTCGCCGATGCCGAGGAAATCCTGACCGACCTCGGCGTGCGCTATGAAGCCAATGCCTCGGAAGCCGCCGCCGCGGCGATGCTTGCCGCCTCGGTGCATTACCCGATCCGTGGCGCCGTCACCTTCAAGGGACCGGTCGGCGTCAACGTCGCCTCCGATGCACTGGCCAACCTTTGCTCTTCCGGCGTCACCGGCGGTGCGCTGGTCATCATCGGCGAAGACTATGGTGAAGGCTCGTCGATCATGCAGGAGCGCAGCCATGCGTTTGCGATGAAATCGCAGATGTGGCTGCTCGATCCGCGGCCCAACCTGCCCTCCATCGTCCAGTCGGTGAGCCAGGGATTTGAATTGTCCGAGGCCACCAACACTCCGGTGATGCTGATGGTACGGATCCGGTCCTGCCATGTCACCGGCAGCTTCGAGGCCAAGGACAACAAACGCCCGCCGTTTTCAGTCAAGGACGCGCTGGCCAATCCGCGCAGCGATTACGCCCGCGTTGTGCTGCCGCCGATGTCGTATATGCAGGAACACGACAAGATCAACAACCGCTGGCCGGCGGCACAGAAGTTCATTCGCGACCACGGCCTCAACGAGTTTTTCGGCCCCGCCGAGGCGCCCGTCGGTATTGTCTTGCAGGGCGGCATGTACAATGGCGTGATTCGTGCGCTGCAGCGGCTTGGCCTGGCCGACATACACGGCGAGACGGAAATCCCGCTCTACGTGCTCAATGTCGCCTACCCGCTGGTCAATGACGAGTTTTTCGAGTTTTGCGAAGGCAAGTCTGCGGTTCTGGTTGTCGAGGAAGGCCAGCCCGAATTCATCGAACAGGCTCTGGCCGCCGCGCTTTACAAGTCCGGCCGGACCATCAGCCTGCACGGCAAGGACATGCTTCCCATGGCCGGCGAGTATACCGGCCAGGTGATGCTCGATGGTGTCGAAGCCTTCTTGAGGAAAGCCGCCCCCGAGCTGCTGCCGGCCCGCCTGCGCGCACCCAATTCCGAACAGAAGCCGGCGCTGCCCGATCTCTCCAAGACCGTGCCGATCCGTCCGCCCGGCTTCTGCACCGGTTGCCCGGAACGGCCGATCTTCGCCGCAATCAAGATGACCGAGATGGAACGTGGCAAGCACCAGATCGCCGCCGACATCGGTTGCCATCTGTTCGCCTCTCTGCCGCCCTTCGAGATCGGCGGCTCGACCATGGGCTATGGCCTCGGCCCGGCCTCCAATGCCGCCTTTGACGGTGGCGGCGAAAAACGCTCGATCTCGATACTTGGCGACGGCGGCTTCTGGCACAACGGCCTGTCGACCTCCGTCGGCAACGCGGTCTACAACAAGTCCGATGGCGTCATCGTCATCGTCGACAACTTCTACTCCGCCGCAACCGGTGGCCAGGACATTCTGTCCTCGCGCGCCGACAACGCCTCCAAGGCCACCGGCCACCCGATCGCCGATGCGGTCAAGGGCGTCGGGGTCAAGTGGGTCAGACAGATCGACCGCACCTACGATGTTCCCAAGATGCGCGAAATCCTCAACGAGGCGCTGACCACCGACCATGTCGGCCCCAAGGTCATCGTTGCCTCGTCGGAATGCATGCTCAACAAGCAGCGGCGCGAAAAACCCTTGATGAACAAGGCAATCAAGGAAGGCCGTCGGGTCGAAAAACCCCGCTTCGGCGTCGATGAGGACATCTGCACCGGCGATCACGCCTGCATCCGTCTCTCAGGCTGTCCGTCGCTGTCGTTGAAAAAGCTCGATGATCCGCTTCGCGATGATCCCGTCGCCAGCATCGACCAGAGCTGCGTCGGTTGCGGCAATTGCGGCGAGGTCGCCGATGCCGCCGTGCTCTGTCCGTCCTTCTTCCGCGCCGATGTAGTTCACAACCCGGGCTGGTTCGAGCGCACGCTCGGATCCTTCACCAGCCGTGCCATCGCCTGGCTGCAAAACCGCCGCTCCCGCGGCCGCATCGAATTCGTCCGGACCTGACAAATGGCAAGCAAGACCCAGACTGCATTAAAATCCAGGCCGCACGATCCGGCGCTCGATCAGATCATCAAGCTCGCCATCATGGCGGTCGGCGGCCAGGGCGGCGGCGTCCTGACCAACTGGATCGAGGACTGCGCCCACCGCAACGGCTACGTTGTCCAGGCAACTTCCGTGGCCGGCGTCGCCCAGCGCACCGGCGCGACCATCTATTACATGGAAATGGCGCCCGCGGGCGAGCGCAAGCCGGTGTTCTCGCTGCTGCCGGCGGCCGGTGATGTCGACATCCTTGTGGCTGCCGAAATGATGGAAGCCGGACGCGCCATCATGCGCGGCTTCGTCACACCGGATCGCACCACCCTGATCGCCTCGTCGCACCGCGCGCTTGCGGTCTCGGAAAAGACCGTGCCGGGCGACGGTATTGCCGATTCCGAAGAGGTCATCGCCGCCGCCGAAGTCGCCGCCCAGCGGTTCATCGCCTTCGACATGGAGAAGATGGCGGTCGATGCCGGATCGATGATCTCGGCCAGCCTGTTCGGCGCGTTGGCGGGCTCCGGCGCGCTGCCGTTTGAACGCGACAGCTTCGAAGCCGCGATCAAGGCCTCCGGCCGTGGCGTCGATGCCAGCCTGCGCGCGTTTGCCGCCGGCTTCGAAGCTGCAGCGATCGGCATGGTGGAAACGCCGCAGTCCGGGCAGAAAATTGCGCCGGGCAACGCCGCGCCAGCAGGTCCCAAGGCACTTCTGGAAAAATGGCAGAGGCTTGAGGCCCGGGCGACTGCCCTGCCCGCCCCGATGCGCGACATGGCGCTGACCGGCTTGCGCGCGGTGGTGGATTACCAGGATCTCGATTACGGCGCCGAGTATCTCGATCGGCTCGAGCATGTGCTTGCCCAGGATGATGCCGCCAAGGATCACGAACTCGGCCGTGAAGCGGCCAAATACATCGCCAAGGCCATGGCCTATGACGATGTCTTCCGGGTTGCGGACCTGAAAACCCGCGGCAGCCGCTTTGCCCGCGTTCGCAGCGAGATTGCCCCGGCCAAGGGCGCGCAAATGAAACTCACCGAATTCATGCACCCGCGCGCCGAAGAGATCGTCGGCATGATGCCCGCATGGCTTGGCCGCAGGCTTTCGGCGAGCGACCGCACGATGCGGTTGATCGACAGGCTGGTCAACAGGGGTCGCCGGTTGCGCACCGACAGGCTGTTGCCGTTCGCCCAGCTCTATGTGCTCGGTGGGCTTCGCAAGTACCGCCGCGGCACCCTGCGCCATGCCATCGAGAAACAGCATCTCGACACCTGGCTCGATCAGGCGCTGAACTATCGCAAGATCGACTATGCGCTGGGGGTTGAAACCCTGCGCAACCGCCGCCTGGTCAAGGGCTACTCCGACACCCATGCCCGGGGCCTGTCGAAGTTCGACCGCGTCATGGACGGCGTAGCGTTGCTCGCCGGTCGCGACGATGCCGCGCATTGGTGCCGTCTGCTGCGCGAGGCGGCCCTTGCCGATGAAAAGGGCGAACAGCTCGAGGGCGCATTGAAGACGGTTCGCTCGTTCGCCAGCCAGGATGAGACGGCACTTCAGAACTGACCAAAAAGACGCTACAAAACACCGAGTTTCCAATGGTTTCAGGCAACACTACAGACTGCCAGGCCATCGCAGGATAGTGATGGCCGCCCCCATGGCATCGCGGGTCCGGAACTTGTCGCTCTTCCCGAAATGGGTCGTGATCTGAACAGGCCGGAGCGGAAAATCGTGGCACAAAACCGTCAAGCAACCTCTATTGGTCGCCCATGGCATCATTACTGTTATGACGAGAGTATGCATGAGCCGCAAACTGCCGCCCCTCAACTGGCTTCGCGCCTTTGAAGCCTCTGCTCGAAGCCTGAGCTTTACCCAGGCAGCCGCGGAACTCAATCTGACCCAGGCCGCCATTTCCAAGCAGGTCAAGTTGCTCGAGCTCTACCTGCGCGAACAGCTGTTCATCCGCAATCCGCGCAGCCTTGAACTGACCAAGACCGGCGAAGCCTATCTGCCCAAGGTCCGCGACAGTTTCGACCGGCTCGCAGCGGGAACCCACGAGCTTTTCGGACGCCGTCGCAGCGAAATCCTGACAATCCGCTGCATGGTCGGATTCTCGATCAACTGGCTGGCGCCGCGGTTGCCCCGTTTCATGGAGCGTCATCCAGGCCTCGTGGTCAGGATCATTTCAAGCGTCTGGGGCAGCGAGTTCGACAAGGATCAATTCGATCTCGACATCCGCTATGGCATGGGCAAATGGCCGGGCCTGACCGCGGAACGGCTGACCTGGGAGACCATCACCCCGGTGTGCAGCCCGGCGCTGCTGCAAGGCGATCAGCCTTTGCGGGAGCCGGCCGACCTGAAACATCATCCGCTGCTGCATGTGCTCGGCTACGAGGAAGGCTGGGGGCTCTGGCTCGAGGCAGCGGGCGTGGGTGGCGACATCGACACCGGCTGCGGCCTACATTTCGACACCTCGCTGCTTGCCTTCGAAGTGGCGGCAAAGGGTGCAGGCATCGCTCTGGGCCGGTCATCGATGACGGGCAAGGAGCTCGAGGCCGGCCGCCTGGTCGCACCGTTTGATCTCAGACTGCCGATCGATGAAGCGTTTCATCTGCTGATGCCGGTTGACGGAACGGCGCACCCCGACATCGGGCTGTTCCGCGACTGGATCCTTGAGGAAGCAGCAAGCGACCGCGCGCGGTAATACGGGCCGCGAAGCAACCTAAGTCCCCCAAACAAAAAGGCCGCGGATTGCTCCGCGGCCAATTCTCTTCAAGCGGGGCCTGAAATCAGGCGAACCACCAGCGCTCGGCAACCTTGTTGCCGTCGCTCTGCCAGTTGGCCGCAACATTCTCGTCATGGGTAAGGCCCTTGCCATGCGCATGAATGAAGCTGGCCCACATGCCGATGATGGCGCCGCCATCGTCCTGCAGCAGACGCTGGGCTTCCCAGTACTGTTCCTTGCGCATGGCGTCGTCGGTTTCCGAACGGGCCTGAACAACCAGATCGTTGAACTTCTTCGCCGATTCAGTGTCCTTCCAGGCCGTGTCGTTCCACTCCGTATCGGCCGTGTAGGCCGCCGAGTACATCCAGTCCTGGGTCGGGCGACCGCCCCAGTAGCAGGCGCACCAGGCCTTCTTGTTCCACACGTTCGACCAGTAGCCATCGCTCGGCTCGCGAACCAGTTCGATCTCGATGCCGGCTTCCTTGGCCGATGCGGCGATCAGCTGGGCCGCGTCGACCGCGCCCGGGAACGCGGCGTCGGACACGGAAAGCTGAATGGCACCGGAATGGCCGGACTTCTTGTAATGCTCGGCCGCCTTCTCGGCGTCGAACTCGTGCACCGGAAGTTCGGTGTTGAAGTATGGCATCGAGGCATTGACCGGAACGTCATTGCCTGCCTCGCCGTTGCCGAGCAGGATCTTGTCGACCAGTTCCTGACGCTTGATGGCGAATTTGAGTGCCATGCGCAGATCGTAATTGTCGAACGGCGCCGCGTTGACCCGCATCGGGAAGGTGAAGTGCTGCGTGCCGGTGGTCTTGAGGATATCCAGCGTCGGCACCCGGCCGAGCAGCGCCACCGTCTTCGGATCGACATTGTCGATGAAGTCGACATCGCCGTTCATGATGGCGTTCTGGCGAGCGGTCGTATCGGACAGCGTGATCATCTCGACTTCGTCGAAATGCGCGCGGCCTTCCTTGAAGTAGTTCGGGTTGCGCTTCATCTGAATCCGCACACCCGGCTCGTAGTTCTCGACCATGTAGCCGCCGGTACCGATCGGGCTGTTCGCATCGGTGATCTGACCGCCTTCGGACGGCATGATCATGATGTGATAGTCGGAGACGATGTAGGGGAAGTCGGCGTTGCCGCCGTCGAGTTCGAAGATGACCCGGTTGTCACCGTCCTTCTTGATTTCCTTGATCGCCGAAAGCAGGCCCTTGGCGGCCGATTTCGAGTTCTCGTCGCGGTGGTAGTTGAACGTCGCGATCACGTCATCGGCAGTCATTGTCTTGCCGTTGTGGAACTCGACACCCTGGCGCAGATCGAACATCCAGGTCTTGGCGCCGTTCGAGGGTTCGAATCCCGACGCGAGTTCCGCGATCAGCTTGCCGTCATTGTTGACCTCGGTCAGATGGTTGCCGCGGGCATAGATGATGGCCTGGGTCATGCCGTTTTCAGACGTGCCTGCATCCAGCGCATCGGTGGTCGAACCGTAAGAGGAGCCCAGCCGCAGCTTGCCGCCCTTTTTCGGTGTCGCGGCGAGCACGTCCGTCGCCAGCGTCAGCGCCGAAGGAACCGCCAGGCCCGCAGCGATTGCGGCCTTGATGAACTGCCGGCGGTCGATCTGGCCTTCACTGAGCCAGCGTGCCTGTTTTTTCAGATATTCGTCTCTCATGATGATCTCCTTTGGGTTCCCGAATTTTTATCGCCGGAATCGTGGTTCACACAACGCCGCTGACCTTTGTTCTATCCTGTCCTGCTGACGGGGATTGTCAACCGCCAGGTCGGCCGGGATGATACTGTGAGCTTCGCACTGCCAAGGCCAAAAAATGTAGGGCCAAAGCATATTTAACGGTTATACCAGACATGCAATTCGATCAAATCAAGGCCCAGATGACCGAGCATGCACAGGACCTGGCCCTTATCCAGCACGCAATACGCGTATTATTTTGTCAGCCGGTTTACAAACGCCACTCAACTGGCCAACAATATGCGCCATTGCCGGGTATGTGAGACTTCTCGAAGTCAAATGATCTGGACAGGTGGCAACAAGACCGCCGGACAGACAGGCCAGGCAAACGGGGCAGACCAACCGGGAGGAATGCGCGCTTGAATGCCGTGCTGTCGACCATCATCAAACGGCTGGGGCTGGGCATCGCCACGCTTTTCGTCGTTTCGGCGATCATTTTCAGTTCCATTTCGATGCTGCCGGGCGATTTCAGTGAAGCTGTCTTAGGCCAAGCGGCAACCAAGGAAACCGTAGCGGCCTTCCGCAAGGAACTCGGGCTCGATAAGCCCGCGCCGGTCAGGTATTTCGAATGGATCGGCTCCGTTCTGCAAGGCGATCTAGGAACATCGTTTTCCGGCCGCAACGCCTCCGGACAGGACCGTTCCCGCCAGGTCAGCGCACTGGTCATGCCGCGTCTCTGGAACACGCTTTTCCTCGCCGGCGTCACCGCCCTGATCGCCGTGCCGCTGGCGCTCTTCCTGGGACTGACCGCAGCGCTTTACCGCAACACCGCCTATGACCGCATCGTCAACGGGCTGACATTGACGACCATCTCGACGCCGGAATTCTTTGTCGCCTATATCCTGATCCTGTTTCTCGCCTCGCTGTGGCCGGTCTTCCCGTCACTGGCAAACATCGATGCCTCGACGGCTCTTGGCGAAAGGCTCTACCGCGTGGCGTTGCCCGCGCTGACCCTGACGCTGGTGATTGTTGCCCACATGATGCGCATGACCCGCGCCGCCATCATCAATCTGTTGGCCAGCCCCTATATCGAAATGGCCCGGCTCAAGGGCGCATCGCGGTCCGAGATCATTCTCAAGCACGCGCTGCCCAATGCCTGGGCGCCGATCGCAACCGTCATCGCCTTCAACCTTGCCTACCTGGTTGTCGGCGTGGTGGTGGTCGAGGTGGTGTTTGTCTATCCCGGCATCGGCCAGTTGATGGTTGATGCCGTGACCAGCCGCGACATCCCGGTTGTCCAGGCTTGCGCGCTGATTTTCGCCGCGACCTATATCCTGCTCAACCTGACCGCCGACATCATCGGCATTGTCACCAACCCGCGATTGCTGCACCCCAGATGAGCGAACAACCTGACACCTACGCGGCCGCCGCAGAAGTCGGCGCGGTCCGCAAACGCAGAACCCGTCTGGAACGGCTGGGACTCCTGTTCAAATCCGCACCGCCCAGCGCCTGGTTCGGCATGATCGTGGTTGCTTTCTATATTCTCGTGGCCATCTTTGCCGATGTGATCGCGCCCTATGGCGAAGCCCAGATTCATCCGGTTCCTTTTGCTCCTTGGGGCGAGGAATTCATTTTCGGCACCGACCAGATTGGCCGCGATGTGCTCACCCGGCTGATCTACGGCGCGCGCAACACCATGGGCATTGCGCTGGCAACGACCCTGCTGTCGTTCCTGATCGGTGGCGGTCTTGGCCTGGTGGCGGCGATCAACCGGAGCTGGATCGACCAGGCGCTCAGCCGCTTTGTCGACGTGCTGATGGCAATCCCGAGCCTGATCTTCGCGCTGATGCTGCTGTCGATCTTCGGCTCCACCGTCACCAGCCTGATCATGATTATCGCGGTGCTGGATTCCACCCGCGTCTTCCGCCTTACCCGCGCCGTCGCCGTCAATGTCGCGGTGATGGACTATGTCGAGGCCGCGCGGCTGCGAGGTGAAGGACTTGGCTGGGTGATGCGCCGGGAAATCCTGCCCAACATCATGCCGCCGCTGGTCGCCGAATTCGGCTTGCGGTTCTGTTTCGTATTCCTGACCATTGCGGCGCTGTCGTTCCTCGGCGTCGGCATCCAGCCGCCGACCGCTGACTGGGGCTCGATGGTGCGCGCCAACGCGTCGCTGATCCAGTTCGCCAAATACGACATGACGGCGGCGATTACGCCGCTGCTGCCAGCTGCGGCAATTGCGCTGCTGACTGTCGCGGTCAACTTCATCGTTGACTGGTTCCTGCAGAAAACGAGCGGACTTCGCGAATGACCGACCACACCAAATCCGGCCAAGAAATCCTGCTGGAGATGCGCGACATCCGCATCGACGGCTATTCCGATGAACAGTGGCACCCGATCATCAAGGGCGTCGACCTGACGCTTCGCCGTGGTGAGATCATGGGGCTGATCGGCGAATCCGGCGCCGGCAAGTCAACGCTCGGCAAGGCCGCCATGGGCTACACCCAGCCCGGCTGCAAATTGACCGGCGGCTCGATCATGTTCGACGGCGTCGATCTGGCAAAGGCCAGCGACAGGAAAAAGCGCGCGCTCTGGGGAACCCGCATCGCCTATGTGGCGCAATCCGCGGCCGCCTCCTTCAATCCCGCGCACCGCCTGATCGACCAGACGGTGGAAGCCGCCACACGGCGCGGCATCCGTCCGGACGCCGAATCCAGAGCTGATGCCGTGGACCTGTTCCGGGCCCTGCAGTTGCCGAACCCGGAAACCATCGGCAACCGCTATCCCCACCAGGTGTCGGGTGGCCAGTTGCAGCGGGTGATGACCGCCATGGCGATGTCGCCGCGCCCCGACCTGATCATCTTCGATGAGCCGACAACAGCGCTCGACGTGACCACCCAGGTCGAGGTTCTGGCGGCGATGCGCAACATCGTCGAGGAATTCAACACCGCCGCGATCTACATCACCCACGATCTGGCGGTGGTCGCCCAGATGGCTGATTTCATCCAGGTGCTGCGCTACGGCGAAGAGGTCGAGGAGGCCCCGACCCGGCAGATGCTGACCAAGCCGGAACAACCCTACACAAAGTCGCTCTGGTCGGTCCGGGCGCTGGAAAAGCCCGAGGTCAAGGGCGAAGATATCATCCTGTCGATCGAAAATGTCGACGCGGCCTATGGCGACATGAAGGTTCTGCATGACGTCTCGGTTTCGATTCCGCGCGGCCGAACCGTCGCGGTGGTCGGCGAATCCGGATCGGGAAAATCAACCACGGCACGGGTGATCACCGGGCTGTTGCCGCCCCTGTCGGGGACAGTGACCTTCAATGGCGAAGTCCTCCCCGCAGCCCTGAAGGACCGCTCCAAGGATCAATTGCAGCGCATCCAGATGATCTACCAGATGGCTGACACGGCCATGAACCCGCGTCAGACCGTGGAAGACATCATCGGAAGGCCGCTCGAATTCTATCTCGGTCTCACCGGCAAGGCACGCGAAGACCGCGTCATCGAGCTGTTGCACATGATTGAACTCGACGAGAGTTTCATGGACCGGCTGCCGTCCGAGCTTTCCGGCGGTCAAAAACAGCGGATCTGCATCGCCCGGGCGCTTGCTGCCGAACCCGAACTGATCATCTGCGACGAGGTGACCTCGGCGCTCGACCAGATCGTTCAGGAAGGCATCCTGCAACTGCTCTTGCGGCTGCAAAAAGAGTTCAACATCACCTATCTGTTCATCACCCATGACATCGCCACGGTGAAGGCGATATCGGACGAGATCGTGGTGATGTTGCAGGGCAAGGTTGTCGAGCAGGGGCTGAAGAGCGAAATCCTCTCACCCCCCTTCCCCGATTACACCAAGTTGCTGTTGTCCTCGGTTCCCGAAATGGATCCCGACTGGCTCACCAACCTGTTGTCGAGCCGCGAAACCTGACAACCGCAGGAGCGCGCCTAAGCGCGCTCCACCAGGCCGGGCAGATCAGCAACCGAGGCGATCAGCACATCTGCCAATTCGGCCAGGCTCTGCCGCGTGCCGGTTCCCGACAGCACTCCGATCGCAGCCCCCGCACCTGCCGCCCGCGCCATCTCCATATCGTGCCGGTTGTCCCCGACCATGGCGATCTCGGCAGGCTTCAGCCCCAGGTGGGCGGCGTAAGCGCGCAGCATGCCCGGTTCGGGCTTCGGGCCGTGGCCACTGTCGTAGCCGGCGATGAACCTGACATGCGATGCCAGCCCCAGCACCTCGACGGTGCGCCGGATGCTGGCTTCCGCGTCACTCGACGCGATCCCCGTGGGCAGGCCCGCAGCACTCAAGGTGGTCATCAGCGCGCCCAGGTCACAGATAGGCCATGGGGTATCGGCGCCCTCGACAAAGGTCTGGTCGAGCAACCGGGCCAGCTTTTCGGCCTCGAGCGGGCTGCCATGCAGCACCATGTGCGCGGCGATCTCGTTGGCGTTGGCGGCAGCAAACATGCTGTCGGGCCGGGTCTTGCCGGTCGCAGGATCCATGCCGCACTCGACAAGCATGATTTCGGCGAGCCTGGCATCCCCGCCTGCCGCGATCATCGCCGCCTTGCGGTTGGTCTCAGCCCAGGTTTTGTCAAAGTCGACCAGCGTGCCATCCTTGTCGAACAGGATTGCCTTGATCTCGTTCCCCAATTTCCATGTCATGATGCGTTTTCCGGTTTGACAGAAGCTGTGCCTCGCGATTGCATGGGCGTCAACACCGAGAACCAGAACCTTGTAAGGATTTTCCGTTGCGCCCCTCGCCCTATGACACGCTGCTCGACGAGGAAACCTGGTCGTTCATCGACAGGTCCGTCAGCTTCTACACCGACGATGCCACCAGCCTTGATCCCGCCGGGCAGCGCAAGGTCTATGATGATTTGTGCAAGGCATTTGACGCCGGCCGGCCGTCGGGCGTGGCCGTCAGGGATTTCTCCGTTCCAGGTCCGTCATCTTCGATCCCCGTGCGCGAATACATGCCGGCTCCCGGCACGCCGGAGACGCTGGTGCTCTATCTGCATGGCGGCGGCTTCATCCTCGGCGGACTGGACAGCCACGACAGCATATGTGCGGAAATCTGCGATGGCACCGGCTTTGCCGTCGTCTCCGTCGACTATCGGCTGGCGCCCGAACATCTGCACCCGGCCCAGTTCGAAGATGCGCTTGCAGCCTTCCGCCAAATCGCCGGGACCTATGGCCTGCCGGTGATCCTCAGCGGAGACAGCGCCGGGGGCAATCTGGCGGCAGCCGTCTCATGGACAACGCGACGCGAAGCCGTCACACCCGCGGGGCAACTGCTGATCTACCCTGCGCTCGGCGCCGACACCTCCAGGGGCAGCTTTATCAGCCATGCCAACGCGCCCATGCTGACCACTGCCGACATGCTGTATTACGACGCCCTGCGCTCCGGCGACACATCGCCCGTCAGTGATCCCACCTTCACGCCGCTCGCTGCCGCCGATTTCAACGCAATGCCGCCAACACTGGTGTTTACCGCCGAATGCGATCCCCTGTCCGGCGACGGCCCCGACTATTGCGCCCGCCTTACCGAAGCCGGCGTCAGGGCAGTCTGTTTCGAGGAGAAAGGCCTGGTGCACGGCTATCTGCGGGCGCGGCACTCGGTCACCCGCGCCCGCGACAGCTTTGCACGCATGATCTCCGGTTTCAAATCCCTCGGCGCGGGAGAATGGCCCTATTAGAGCACCTCTGCCGGCTCAGACAAACCGGCGCGGGACCCGCTCCTCCCAGTCACGGTCAAACAGGACCTCCCCGTTCTCCGACGCCACCAGTTTCCCGGTGATGTAAAACCACTCTCTGTCGCAGCGCATTGCCATCTCCGCGATCGTTTCAGTGCGCCAGTGATCGCGCCCGCCGGTCTGGACCCAGCGGATATGCGATGTCGCCGACAGCGGGTCATCGGGATGAACTGACCAGGTTTCGTGCGTTGTGCTGCCCGAAATCAATCCATGCGCAAGATCCCGGTTCTCGCCCGCATCGTTGAAAATCGTGGTGGTGACCACGCCGGTGTCGGGATCGGTCTCTGTCTGCCGCGTCGATGCGGAAAGCCTGAGGTTCTCGTGCCGCCAGGGTTCG
>Ga0189291_100109_pt1 | contig 86303 bp, 76 predicted proteins | sample UW1redminimetaG_FD_130331 | JGI IMG/M metagenome (GOLD analysis project Ga0189291, IMG submission 130331) | Marine microbial communities from the Costa Rica Dome - UW179B-red mini metaG | ecosystem: Environmental > Aquatic > Marine > Oceanic > Photic zone | place: Costa Rica: the Eastern Pacific...
GGCTTTGAAATCACCAAAATACTTCGTGATCGCTGCCGTCAACGTCGTCTTACCATGGTCAACGTGACCAATCGTGCCGATGTTCGCATGCGGCTTGTTACGCTCGAACTTTTCCTTCGCCATCTGGCTAGTCCTCTCATCTGGCCCACCAATCAGGCCGTTAAGGGTTTGTTTTTCGTCTTAGCCCACCTTGCGGTGAACCTTTATTCTGGAGCGGGTAGCGGGAATCGAACCCGCATACTCAGCTTGGAAGGCTGCTGCACTACCATTGTGCTATACCCGCCGCGTCCTTTTCGAGACCCCGTCAAGCGTGACCGCTTTCTTCGCCTCGTCGTAAATTCGCGGAAGTGGTGGAGGGGGTTGGATTCGAACCAACGTACACATAGTGACCAGATTTACAGTCTGGCGCCTTTAACCACTCGGCCACCCCTCCATAGGGAAAACTCCTGCTCCGAATATCGACCCGGCCGAGGGTCGAAATCCACGAAAGTGCTGCTTCCAACAAAAAACGCTCTGTCACCCAAGCAGCCATCGTGTTAGCCGCGCCGAGAACAGAGACATGATGTTGATCGAAGCGGGCATATAACGATGGACGATGGTCCGCGCAAGAACGAAAACGCAGGTAGAACCGGGCAAAAGCGTGGCAGGCGCAAACCGTCCGACTCTGCCCGATCCTCGGGTAAACCGGGGAAATCAGCGAATAAGTCGCCCTATAAGTCCAAAGGGATGATTCCTGGCACGTCTCGTGACACGCCGCGAAAATCCTCTGGTACGCGCTCTCAAGGGGCGACAAGCACACCGCGGCGACCGAATCACAACCGTGGGAAGCACGGTGGCAATCGCACAACCCCGACGAATCCTTGGATTTGGGGCTGGCATGCCGTTCAGGCCGTGATTGCCAATCCTAGACGCACGATTCACCAGATCATGGTGACAGAACAAGCTGCAGAACGCCTTGGCCTCTCTGAAGGTCGCGCCAATCTGAAGATTGTCGCCATGAACTATATCGACACCGCCCTGCCGCGCGGCGCGGCGCATCAAGGCGTCGCCGTGAAGGCAGCGCCGTTACAATGGCCTGACCTGTCACAATTGGCTGACGATGCTGACGATAACGCCCTGATTCTTGTGCTCGATCAGATCACTGACCCACATAATGTTGGCGCAATGCTACGACTAGCCAGTGCCTTTGGCGTCACAGCAATGGTGATGCAGACTCGCAAAGCCCCACCCATGGCAGGCGCGACCGCCAAAGTCGCTGTTGGCTGTATCGAAACCGTTCCAATCTGCCTTGAAGTCAACATCGCCCAATCGCTTAGAACGCTACAAATGTTTGGCTACACAGTGGTCGGCTTAGCGGGCGAAACTGAGACCACTGTCGCAGACGCTCTGTCAGGCGGCGGCCGCTACGCCCTTGTTATGGGCGCAGAAGGTCCGGGTTTGCGTGAGTTGGTGGCGAAAAATTGCGATGTTCTAGCGCGCATCCCAATGCAGTCTGGGCCGATTGCCGGAGAAGCAGAGAGCCTGAATGTAGCGACAGCCGCCGGCATCGCGCTTTATGAGGCGCGTCGGTGAAAGTTGCCGACGCGGCCCGAACGCACTGGGTCAACCGCGCGCCTGTTGGGCTGAGGCCCTATCTGCAACTATCCCGTCTGGATCGTCCGGTCGGTTACTGGCTGCTCGCCCTGCCCGGTTGGATCGGATTGGTTGTTCCCGCCTGGCTCTGCCGACCAGATTGGCAAAGTTGGTCACCACTCTATTGGGGCGCGCTGATTTTGATCGGGGCCATCGCTATGCGCGGCGCGGGCTGTACATATAATGATATTGTCGACCGTGATCTGGACGCACAAGTTGACCGGACCGCCTCCCGCCCGTTGCCATCAGGCCGCGTAACGTTGTGGCAGGTTTGGCTCTGGCTGGCCTTACAACTGACAATCGGATTCGGTGTCTGGCTCGCGTTACCATGGGGCGCCAAGCTCATTGCCCTCGCCGCTCTGCCACTTGTCGCCGCTTATCCATTTATGAAACGCATCACCTGGTGGCCGCAAGTGTGGCTGGGCCTGACCTTTAACTGGGCTTTGTTGGTTGCTTACGCAATCAAGACAGGCGGCCTCGATGCAACAATCGGGCTCGTCTATGCGGGCCTCGCCTGTTGGACCGTTGGTTATGATACGATTTATGCCCTGCAAGACATTGAAGATGACGCTGTTATCGGCATTCGCAGCACGGCGCGCCGTTTTGGGGATCGCGTTCGCATCGGGGTCGCGCTCAGCTATAGTCTATGCGTCCTGTTGATTGCCGCAGGGCTATTTTCATCGCAGTCACCCGTATCGGCCTTCGCGGCGGTCCCTTTCGCCGCTCACCTGATATGGCAAGTCTATCGTCTTGACCCAAGCGACACGTCGCGCGCTCTGCGACTGTTTAAATCCAACGGCTGGGCAGCCGGGCTATTGATTATCGCGCTTTTCATCACTCAACTGTGAGCGAAACCTGATTGGTGCACCGCGCGTAGAGAGACCATCTAGGGCTTGTAATTATGGAGATCGATATGCTCGACCGACGCGCATTTGCCCTTGGCGGATCCGCCCTCATCCTGGCTGCCTGTGGCGGAAGCCAAGCCCAGACGCCGCCGCAAAGCCGCACAAACACCGAAAGAAAGACTAATGTCATGAGCGAAACAGAAAGCCATATCGACTGGGCCAATCTCTCTAAAGGAGACTGGCAGAACCGACTTAGCCCGGAAGAATTTCACGTGCTTCGCAAAGAGGGCACAGAACGCCCGTTCAGCAGTGCATTAAACGATGAGAAACGCGCAGGCACTTTCATCTGCGCAGGCTGCGCCTTGCCGCTCTTCACGACAGAAATGAAATTTGATTCCGGCACGGGCTGGCCCAGTTTTTTCACAATGATTGATGGCGCCATTGAGACGAAGCGGGACTTTAAAATGGTCATCCCCCGCACCGAATATCACTGTTCGCGCTGCGGCGGCCATCAGGGTCATGTGTTCAAGGACGGACCACGTCCGACGGGACTGCGCTACTGTAACAACGGCGTCGCCCTAGATTTCATCCCCGATGCTGCGTGATTCGACAGTTTATGGTCGGTTAACGCGCGCTGAAATTTCACATAACTTCATGCTTGCAGCGAACACAGATTCATCTCAGAGATGATTTATCGGTAGCCGTCCCATTGTGGGGCCGCGTTGAGAAAGGAGGTGTAGTTTGTCTATCTTTTTTGAGGGGTCTGCCCAGAACTGTTAGTTCAGCCTTTCGTAAACGCGAAACTGGGTAGGGCTGACGCGCCGGATGCGTCCACAGCGTCGACCACAAACGAAGCGGGCATGGTGTCCCGTGAGACCCAAACTTCAAAACGAGGCCCTCTGGTTTATCCGGGGGGCCTTTGTTGTTTCAGACGATTGAATATAGAAAAACTCCGCTGATTTGTGGGAACCGCCGTCATAACCGAGCGTTCCATTCTCACACATATTTATTAGGACATAAGCCCGATGGGCACTTTAAAATGGTCAATCATTGCTGCGGCCTTTGCTGCACCCGCCCTAATCGCTTTGTTCGCGATTAACTCCGGCGCGGAAGCTGGCACGACCCAGACTCTCGTCACCAGTGATCCCGCATCATTTGTGCCTGCCAAACTTGTTCCGACCGATATGGAAGACCGCCAGATCACCAATCATTGCATTGAAGCAGGCCGCACGAAGGCGGACTGTGTCTGCGTCACCAAAGTCATGAAATATGAACTGTCCGTGGGAGATTATCGCAACATCGCCAGTCGCGTAAAACCATCTGAAAGCAAAACCCCGACGCTCGCGATCGATAGATATCGCAAAAAACCCGACAGACCCGCCATACCTATGGACCCGGTTCTCGAGACCATTATCGACTCAGCCCAGTTTTCGCAGCGTTGTCTGATCTCGGACGAATTTTTCATGTCCCGCTAGAGCCTTCCATTTGTCGTTCCGGCTGGATCGCTATAGGGCAGGCTCATGCCCGATTTCATGATCCTCTCCCGCGACGTCCCTGATGGCCTTACGATTCGGTCAAAGGTGCGATCTGATCATCTTGATTGGCTGAAACAGCCCTCCGATTGCGTTGTTATGACCGCTGGACCTTGGCTTGATGACACAGATGCGATGCGTGGGTCCCTCCTCATTGTCAAAGCGCCGTCGCGTGAGGCATTGGACGTATGGCTGGCGCAGGATCCCTACGCCAAGGCCGGATTGCCTGACCATGTCGATATCCGGCCGTTCAAACTAGTCATCGGTCGTCCGGAAGGAACCTGACGCCGAGCCATAACGGAGAGACATATGGGTTTGCAGTTGGTGACGGAAACGGTCCTTCCGGATCGTGGCCCACAAGACCCGGTCAATCCGATCAAATTCCCCATGACTCCGCCGGTCGATTTTGGCGAACCGCTCAACTTTGCAGGTGAACAACCTTGGGACGCGTTCAAAGCGATGCGGGAGTCCGCCCCCGTCATGTGGCACCCACTCGCCAATAAGAAACTTGAAGGGTTCTGGGCGCTGACACGCTATGATGATATTCGCGCAGCGAGCTTGGACACAAAGACGTGGTCGTCACAAATGGGCGGAATCATGATGGCCTACGCCACGGGCGAGCGGCAACACCCTAAGCTCCATTCCGCCTCTCTTAACACTATGATCTGTCTCGACGCGCCGCATCACATGCAGCTGCGCCGCGAACATATGCAGTTTGTCAAACCGAACTATGTTGCTGACTTGAAAGCAAAGGTCGACGCGAAGATTTCAGACCTGTTGGACAATGTCGCCAAGGTCGGACCGAAACTTAACTGGGTCGAGCATTTCTCATCTCAACTGCCCCTCTTCACCCTCTGCGAAATGCTCGGCGTACCAGAGGCTGATCGCCCGAAAATCCGCGAATGGATGGATATGCTGGAAATGGCATCTTACGTTCTTGGCACACAGGATTTGTCGTCCGTCGATCCGCAACTGGTCATGAATTTCCTCACACAGGTCGAAGCCATGTTTGCTTATGGGCGGGACATGTTGCTGAAACGTCGTGCCGAGCCGACGGATGATTTACTGTCCGCCATTGCCAATGTCGAAATTGATGGCGAACGCCTACCCGACGAGTTTTTGGACGGCTCTTGGTTGCTCATTATTATCGCAGGCAATGACACGACGCGGAATTCTATGTCCGGAGGCCTGCGTCTACTCGGGCAGTTCCCGGATCAGAAAGCCAAGGTGCTGGCCGACCGTTCGCTGATCCCGAACATGGTCCATGAGATCGTGCGGATGGTCAGCCCCGTCATGTATATGCGCCGCACCGCGCTGAACGACACGGAAATCCGCGGCCAACAGATCGCCAAGGGCGAAAAAATCGTCATGTGGTATGGTGCGGGCAATCGTGATCCGGAGGTGTTTGCCAATCCGGACCAGTTCGACATCACACGCGAGAACGCGTCACGACACATCGCTTTTGGCGTAGGTAGTCACGTTTGCATGGGGCAGCGGATTGCCAATATGCAGCTTAACGCTGCTTACACACAGATTTTCAATCGGTTCCCGAACATTGCGTGGACTGGCAAACAGACCGTGCTGCCCAACAACTTTACGCATTCCATCGGCGAGTTGGAAGTCGATCTCGGCATTTAGCGAGACATGTCTTGTCCCGGCCTCTGCCGGAATAAGATTATCTACCCCGCAAGTGCCGCTTTGATTGCCGCTAGAGCTTTGTCCGCGTTTTCAGGCTCGCTACCGCCTGCCTGTGCCATGGCGGGCTTGCCACCGCCTCGACCGCCCACTTGCGCTGCGCCGGCATTGACCAAATCGGCAGCGGAATGTTGTCCCGTCAAATCATCAGATACCGCGACCGCGACCGCGACCTTCGCTCCCTCCGTCGCAACGAAAGCCACGATACCGGAACCGAGCTTAGCAAGCTGTTCGTTCAGCATTGGACGGAGCTCTTTGCCGCTGATCCCGTCAAGCACACGTCCGACAAACTGCACGCCACCGATCTCTTCCGGCCCAGCGGCTGCGCCGCCACCGCCGCCGAGCGCGAGTTGCTTGCGGGCTTCCGCGAGGTCTTTCTCCAGCTGCTTACGTTCCGCCATCAGCGTTTCAATCCGGCTCGGTACATCTTCCGGCTTGGCTTTCAGCTGATCCGCCGCCGCCCGCGTGTATCCAGCTTGCGTTTCAAGATATTGGCGTGCCGCCTCCCCGGTCACGGCTTCGACACGCCGAATGCCAGCGGCCACAGCGCCTTCAGAGACAATTTTGAACAAGCTGATGTCACCGGTCCGATCAACATGCGTCCCACCGCATAGCTCGACCGAATAGTCGGATCCGTCTGTGTCGCGACCAAGTGCAAGAACGCGCACTTCATCGCCATATTTTTCGCCAAACAACGCCATTGCGCCCGCCTCAATCGCGGCCTCTGGAGCCATCAACCGCGTTGAGGCCGGGGCGTTTTGTTGGATAATCGCATTCACTTCATCCTCGACCTTAGCCAGTTCTTCGCGCGTGATCGCACCGCCGTGACTGATATCGAATCGGATACGCTCGCCATCAACCATCTGCCCTTTTTGAGTGACGTGTTCGCCGAGCACACGGCGTAGAGCCTCATGCATAATGTGTGTCGCGGAGTGATTGCGCTTGGTCCGCTCCCGCACATCGGGATCCACGCTAATAAGGGCACTGTCTCCTACAGAGATCTCGCCTGTCAGCGTCCCGATATGAACGTGCAGATCGCCGGCCTTCTTCTGAACATCGGAAACCTCGATCCGAGCCCCATTATCAAACTGCGCCACACCGTGATCTCCCGCCTGACCACCCGATTCGGCGTAAAACGGTGTCTCTTTGGTCAGGAACATGATCGGGCCGGGCTGCGCGCGATCGACGCGTTGATTGTCTTGGAGTATCGCCACGATCTCGTGCGTTTCAGACAGGCGATCAAAGCCAGTGAACGCAGTGGCTCCACTTTCCTCGCGAAGTTTTTTGAACACGTCATCAGCGCCCGCTGTGTCAAACTTGCCGCCATCAGCTTGGCTCTTCGCGCGTTGTTTTTCCATGGCGGTTTCGAACCCGTCGACATCGACACCGATCCCGCGTCCGCGCAAGGCATCCTGAGTCAAATCGAGTGGAAACCCGTAAGTATCGTAGAGTTTAAACGCTGTTTCGCCTGGCAATTCGTCGCCTTTTCCAAGACTTGATGTTGCTTCCTCAAGCAAACCCATGCCGCGCCCGAGGGTACGACGGAACCGCTCTTCTTCCTGTTCGAACGTTGCCTCGATTGAAGCCTGCGCGCGTTTAAGCTCACCAAATGCACTGCCCATTTCATCGACTAATGTTGGGACCAAGCGGTGCATTAATGGATCCTTTGCACCCAGAAGGTGAGCATGACGCATCGCGCGGCGCATGATCCGGCGCAACACATAGCCGCGTCCTTCATTCGACGGACTAACCCCGTCTGCCATCAGGAATGAACAGGAGCGCAAATGATCGGCAATGACCCGGTGGCTGAATTTTGCCTCGCCCTCTGCCTTGGCTCCGGTCAGCTCAACAGACGCACCGATTAGGGTCTGGAACAGGTCCGTATCATAATTATCATGCTTACCCTGCAGGATCGCGGCGGTACGCTCCAGACCCATACCCGTATCAATTGAGGGACGGGGCAGATCGACCTGCCGACCATCGGCATGGCGCTCATACTGCATGAAAACGAGATTCCAAATTTCGATGAACCGGTCGCCATCCTCATCCGGAGACCCGGGGGGTCCCCCGGCGATGCTAGGGCCGTGATCATAGAAAATTTCGCTACACGGACCACAAGGTCCCGTGTCGCCCATCGCCCAGAAATTATCAGACGTCGCAATGCGGGTGATGCGGTCATCAGACAGACCCGCGATCTTTTTCCATAGGTCGAAGGCTTCATCATCTGTGTGGTAGACGGTGACCAGCAGCTTATCTTTGGCGAGACCGAAATCCTTCGTCACCAATTCCCAAGCATGGCTGATCGCTTGTTCCTTGAAATAGTCTCCGAAGCTGAAATTTCCGAGCATTTCGAAGAAAGTATGATGTCGCGCCGTATAGCCGACATTATCCAGATCATTATGTTTCCCACCCGCCCGAACGCATTTCTGTGAGGACGCTGCGCGGGGCGCACCCGGTGTTCTCTGACCTGTAAAATTGTCTTTGAACGGCACCATTCCCGCGTTGACGAAGAGGAGCGTCGGATCATTGTCCGGGACAAGCGGAGACGATGGCAGGACCACATGATCATTGCGCCCAAAATAATCGAGAAATTGCGCGCGGATTTCCGCAAGGGACACGGTCGAGTTAGTCATGCGCGGCCTATAGTCAGACCCGTCACCAGTGCCAAGTCGTCTCTACCGATGCCCCCATCTGTCCAGCTTATATGCTGAGCCAGATTGTCTCTGCTATTCATTGGAACTGACACACGATCAGCCCGTTGCAATATCGCATCTGAGGCGATCACCCCCATCATGTTTTTCATGATGGAGGCGAGGCCTCATTTGGTGCCCGGGGATCCGGCACATGGTGGACGGACCATGCGTGAATTCCGAACCCCCGGACGGAATCGACCTGTTACCGCAGGACGGATGCGGTCACCGGTCGAAAAAGGACGCGGACTGCTTTCGCAGTCCGCGTCCCGATTTCCGCCAGACCTGTGGCCCGGCTCATCAACAAAAATCAGGTGGGTGCGTTAAGCACCAACGCCTAATTGGGGGGAAACTCCATCATCTTCAACCTGTTCTTCAGATGGCATCAGCAGCTCTTCGTCTAGAAGACCTTTTTCGCGCAAGATCTTCTGCTCAATGTCCGCCATCATATCTGGATGATCGATGAGGAACTTGCGGACGTTTTCGCGGCCTTGGCCGATGCGTTCGTCACCGTAAGAATACCAAGACCCCGACTTTTCAATAACGCCGGCTATCACGCCCATATCGATCAGCTCGCCCGTTTTGGAGATACCTTCACCATACATGATATCGAATTCAACCTGACGGAAAGGCGGGGCCACCTTGTTTTTAACCACTTTCACGCGTGTTTGATTGCCCACAACTTCATCACGATTTTTGATGGCACCGATGCGGCGAATATCAAGCCGGACTGAGCTGTAAAACTTCAGCGCATTGCCGCCCGTTGTCGTCTCAGGGGACCCGTACATCACACCAATCTTCATACGAATCTGATTGATGAAAATTACCATACAGCCCGATTTGGAGATGGAGGCTGTCAGCTTACGGAGCGCTTGGCTCATCAACCGCGCTTGAAGACCCGGTAGCGAGTCGCCCATATCACCTTCTAATTCCGCGCGCGGCGTCAGAGCGGCAACGGAATCGATAACAAGGATATCAACGGCACCAGACCGGACGAGCGTATCGGCAATTTCCAACGCCTGCTCCCCCGTATCGGGTTGTGCGATCAATAGCTCATTGACGTCCACCCCCAGCTTAGCGGCATAGACAGGATCAAGCGCATGTTCGGCATCGATGAATGCCGCGACCCCGCCCGTTTTCTGACATTCAGCAATAGCGTGCAGAGTGAGTGTTGTTTTCCCGGATGACTCAGGACCATAAATCTCAATGACCCGACCTTTTGGTAGGCCACCTATACCGAGCGCGATATCGAGTCCGAGTGAACCGGTAGAAATACTCTCTACATCCATGGACGTTTTATCGCCCAGCTTCATCACAGAGCCTTTGCCGAACGAACGGTCGATCTGTGAGAGGGCCGCGTCGAGTGCTGCGGATTTATTCTTGTCAGTTGCCTTCTCGACAACTTTGAGCGGGGTTGTGTTTCTCGCCATGAGAAGTCTCCAATCGCGGGGTGCCGGAGCCCTTCGGTCCCCCAGGAAAGTCGCGGCTTTTATCGGACTGCCGTATAAACGCTATGTTTCATGTTTGTTCTCACTTTTCAAGCAAAGAACAAAAAAAGAACATAAAACTTTGAACGCCCTTCATATTACGCTAAAATATCTTGTCGGTTATCCAACCGCCTCACCAATTTCCGATTTCACCTTTTCGGCCAACTCCGCCAAAGTAAACGGCTTAGGCAAGAAGGTCACATCGCGTTCTTCTGCCAGCAGGTCGGAGAACTTCTCTGCCGCATAGCCCGAAATGAATACGATGCGCGCATCGCCGAGTAAGTGCCGACCTTGTTTGAGCAATCCCGGCCCATCCAGACCTGGCATGACCACATCCGAGAGAAGGAGGTCAAACGGCTCGGTCGTAGCCTCTAATATCTCGAGCGCTTCCTCGCCGTCTTCCGCCTCAATAACTTGATAGCCGCGTTTGCGCAGGCTCTTTGCGGCGATGACCCTGACAGCTGCCTCGTCCTCAACGAATAGGATATTACCCTGCCCGGCCAAATCGGCGGGCTTGCGTTCGGCTGGCGGTGCTTTGACCACGACCTTTTCGTCCTCACCCAACCGAGGGGCAGCAGGCAGGTAAATCTTGAAGGTCGTCCCCTCGCCTAGCTTACTATCGACGGCCAGATGCCCGCCCGATTGTTGGATGACACCATAAACAGTGGCGAGTCCAAGGCCTGTGCCCTTGCCCTGATCCTTGGTCGTGAAGAATGGTTCGAAAATCTTGCCCTTCACTGCGTCCGACATACCCGTACCAGAGTCTGAAACGGAAATGAGGACGATATCGTCGACTGGGAATTCCTTCAGCGCAGATTGCAGGCCAGTGTCAGACACGGATGCGCGCGAAATACGTTCAGACCCAATAATAATACGGCCGCCGCCCTGTGCTTCCATCGCATCGCGCGCATTCACGCACAGGTTCATGATCACATTATCGAATTGCGACCGATCCACCATCACGTGCGGAAGATCACGAGCGTGGTTGATTTCTAGCTGAGCCTGACCGCCCAAGGTCTGTTTCAACGTCAAATACATATCGGACAGGGCTTCGGAGACATCGATACGTTCTGCCCGGCGCGTTTGCTGGCGAGAGAAGGCGAGTAGTTTTTTGACCAACGCCGCCGCTCTTGCGCCAGTGGCATTGATGTTCTGCAACTCCGGATAAGACGGATCGCCCACAGGGTGACGCTGTAGGAGTTCATCCGTGTTGAGGCGGATAGCCGTCAGAAGATTGTTGAAGTCATGCGCAACACCCGCCGTCAATTGTCCGACAGCTTGCATTTTCTGACTTTGTTGCACCTGTTCTTCGAGGGATTTGCGCGCGCTAATGTCAACGAGATAAGCCCAGAGCCGCTCTGGGACGATAGGGTCCGGAACAACATAGAGCGCTACAGGCACGCTGTTCGATCCTGATAGTGTGACGTCAATGGCGCCAAGATCGCTCATATCCGCAGGCGACATGCCGGCCAGCGTTTTCTTGACCATCTGCCCCTCGAACAGAGACGCGAATGTTTCGCCCGCCGGGTCAGAGCGACCGGACAGGCTTCGATAAGCCTTGTTGGAATAGGTCACTCTGGCCGTGTTGATATCCGCGCCATCGACATGAAGAACACCGAAAGGAACCGAGGCAAAAGCCGAGGCTTGCTGATGAACCTGCCCAACAGCGGGAGACGCAGAGAGACTTGGACGCGCCGAAGCGCTCTTATCGGTGCTGGGCCGGGACGTATGTCCGTGCAGCGCGACGGAGGCGATCAACTCGCCGCTATCCGTTGCTGCCCAGCGCGCAATCATCACAGTCGGGGTGACGACGCCCTTGCGTGTCAGCAACCGCGTATCAGCGCGGACGGTCTTACCGTGGACCGCATCTGATTCGAGCAGCACAAGCGGATCTTCAATAAATTCGTTCACATGCGCCGGGGTCAGCGCATCAGGACCACCGAGCCAGCGTTCCATTGTAGCATTGATCGCGAGAACCCGTCCGTCGCGCGTTACTGAAAATAGGCCGATTGGAGCCTCAGCGAGCGAGGACGTCGCATCATCCGCCCCTGCGATTTCATCGATTTGCCACAACAGATCATTCGGACCCGCGACCAGACGTGAGACCGTGATCCGAAACCGGGACAGAACACCGGACGGCATGATAAGATTGAGTTCTTCTTCTGCGCGCTTCGTATCGGCAGCCATATGATGCAGTCGGAAGATCGCGGCAGAGCCTTCAGACTCGGTCGTCGAAAAGACTCGGTCCAGTGTTGGCAACGTATCACCCAGAACCTGCACATCGAGCTTACGCGCGACATCCAGATAAGCGCGATTCGCGAGGGTCGGTTTTCCATCGCGCGTGATCAGCTGCGGTCGAACGGATTGAAAGAACGCGTCGCTATACAGACTATCCCGGCGTTCTGCACGGCGATCATTCCGTCCCCCGGCACGCATTACGATCAACATGGCTGAGGCCAGCAGGACCGCTAACGCGATCACGCCGCCGACCAAGACCTGCAAGCCCGGCTCAAGACTGTTCCAAGCCAAGGCGCCCCAAATACTACCGACAAGCACCAGCGCGACAAGCACGATAATGCCAATCCACCCCGCCAACTGGCTCGGTTCCTTATAGGGCGTCGTATCAGTGGGAATCACGTCACTCATATTTCTAGCTTTAGCGTTTAAATTGACATTGTGGCGAGAGTTTAAGACCTTAGCGAACCATAGTGCTCCTTCCACGGATTTCCGCTTCATGAAACATCTCTCCACCGCTGCCATTGCTAGCTTGATGATCGGGGCGACTGTTCTGCCGGGATGTCTCCCTGGAAGCAGTCAGGACGTCAGTCGCGAAGCGATTGTGGAACAAGAGAGTGAGCGCCTCAACGCTTGGTTTGTCGAACGTTACGAGGAAGGTCTTGCACGATCGCCGATGAGTCAGACCTATCTGGGCCGATCTGAGGGTTTGGACCGCCTTGATGACATTAGCCAGACCGCAGCTGATGAGGAAGCCGCGCTGCGTCGCAGTTGGCTCACAGAAATGCGGCGCGACTTCGATATTGATCGCCTCGATACCCAGACACGACTGTCTTACGAACTGTTTGAAGTCGAACAGAATGATTGGCTAGCCACCCATTCCGTTTCGCAAAACGACTACGTTTTTCAGCATATGAACGGGCCACATTCGAACCTGCCGAGTTTTCTCATCAACTTCCACAAAATCGAAAGCGAAAGCGACGCCCGCGCCTATATCTCTCGTCTTGAAGCGTTTGACGACTATTTCGGACAAGCTGAGGCCCGCGCCCGCGCGCAAGCCAACGCCGGCGTGCTATTACCGCGCTTTGTCTATGACAAGATTTCAGGACCATCGCGCAATATCATTACTGGCGCCCCCTTCACCGAAGGGGATGGCGACAGCCCGATCCTGACCGACTTCAAAGCCAAGTTAGAAACAGCTAACCTTGGTGATGCGCTCACATCGGAACTGCTTGACCAAGCCGAAACGGCCATGCTGTCCTCAGTTCAGCCTGCCTACCTCTCTTTGCTACGCATGTTTGAAGAACAGGCCGCGATGACGACAGATGAAGACGGCGCTTGGAAACTGCCGGACGCGGACAATTACTACGCCACGCGCCTGAAACATTACACAACGACGGATATGACTGCCGAAGAAATCCATGAGATTGGCTTAAATGAGGTCGCTCGCATTCAGGCCCGAATGCAGGAAATCATGGACCGGGTGGAATTCGAAGGCAGCTTGCAAGACTTCTACGCTTTTCTTCGTAGCGACCCGCAATTTACATATACAGATGATGCAGACGGTCGCGCTGCATACATCGCTGATGCGAAAGCGATCATCGACGATATGCGCGGGCAGTTGAACGGATTATTTCTGACCAAACCCAAAGCTGACATGATCGTCAAACGGGTCGAGCCTTTCCGCGAAGCCACAGCCTTTGGCGCTTTCTATGATAGCCCTGCGCTCGACGGCTCTCGTCCCGGCACCTATTATATCAATCTCAAAAGCATGGCTGATCAGCCGAAGTTTTTGCAACAGGCGCTGGCCTATCATGAGGGCATTCCGGGCCATCACATGCAGATCGCCATCGCACAAGAATTGCAGGGACTTCCCCAATTCCGCACGCTTGGCGGCCACACAGCCTTCGTTGAAGGATGGGCGCTCTATGCTGAGGAAATCCCGAAAGAACTCGGTCTCTACACCGACCCCTATAAAGAGTTCGGGCAGTTGGGAATGGAGATTTTCCGGGCTGCGCGCCTCGTTGTCGACACCGGTATTCATGCCAAGAAATGGGACCGCGAAAAAGCGGTCAGCTACTATCTAGAAAACATCCCCAATCCCGAAGGCGACGTGCGGGCCGAAATCGACCGCTACATTGTCTGGCCGGGTCAAGCGACGGCTTACATGATCGGGAAGCTCAAAATCATCGAATTACGCCGGAAAGCCGAGGCCGAATTGGGTGACGATTTTGATATAAGAAAGTTCCATGATGCGGTCCTGACAAACGGATCTGTTCCACTCGCAATTCTCGAAGCCAATATTGATCAATACATCACTGATACGAAGGATAAGTCATGAGCTACCTCCGCCCCCTTGCCGTCACGCTCGCTCTACTCGCCGCTTGCTCTCAGGCTGACGTACCCGCGACCACATCGACCCCAACGCCGCAAGTTGACGCCGCGCCGATCGCATCCGATCAATCCGAGTCAGATCGCGTCAATGCGTGGTTCGCCCGCCGATTTGAAGAAGAAGCGCTCAACCGTCCCGAATATCTGGCGCAGCTTGGACGCAAACAACGCCAAGGCGAATGGAATGACGAAACCAAAGCCGCGTGGCTTAACCGCATGGACCGCGCCCAGTCCGACCTCGATTTCCTGACCGAGGAAGTCGATGTCGCCACGCTGGATGAAGACGCTACTCTATCCCACCGACTTTACGTCAAGAATGCCCAAGACCGGCTCGAAGGAATGCGCTGGTACGGCTATTCATACCCATTCAATCAGATGCGCGGCACCCATTCCGGGATTCCAACTTTCTTGTTGAATCAGCACAACATCGACAATGAGGCCGAAGCGGAAGCCTATATTGCGCGCCTAGCTGGTATTCCAGAGAAGCTCGATCCCGTAATCCAACGATCGGCCGAGAGTTTTGATCGCGGCATCGCGCCGCCCAAATTCGTCTACGCCCATGTTTTGCGCGATATTAGCAACATATTGTCCGGAGCTCCGTTTGAGGACTCTGAAGACCTCAACCTGATCCTGGACGACTTTAAAAAGAAGGTCGATCTGCTCGACCTGCCTGATAACACGCGCGAGAGATTATTCTCTGACGCGATTGAGGCGATGGACGATGCTGTTGGCCCAGCCTATCGGCGTTTGGAAACGGAATTACGCCGCCAGCAGGCGGGTGCGAGTGACGATGACGGGGCTTGGAAACTCCCCGACGGTGCGGACTATTATGCGTATCGCCTGCGTCGGATGACCACGACAGATTTATCGGCCGATGAGATCCACGATATTGGCCTGCGCGAGGTCGACCGCATACACGGCGAAATGCGCGAGATCATGAAATCCGTCCGGTTCGAAGGCGATTTACAGGACTTCTTCGAATTCATGCGCACGAGTGAGCAATTCTACTATTCGAATGATGACGATGGAAAAGCGCGCTATCTGCGTGAGGCAACATCGATCATCGACGTGATGGAAGGCCGATTGGACGAAGTCTTTCTACGGAAACCAAAAGCGGAGATGGAAGTCCGCGCGGTCGAAGCCTTCCGCGAACAAAGCGCGGGCAAAGCCTTCTATTCGAGGCCGGCAGCCGACGGCTCTCGTCCCGGTTATTATTATGCCAATCTCTATAATATGGCGCGGATGCCGACTTATCAGATGGAAGCCCTCGCCTATCACGAAGGCATTCCCGGCCATCACATGCAGATCGCCATTGCTCAGGAATTGGAAGGTGTGCCGAACTTCCGCAAGTTTGGCGGTTACACGCCTTATTCCGAGGGTTGGGGGCTCTACTCAGAATATCTGCCCAAGGAGATGGGCTTCTATGAGGACCCCTATTCTGACTTTGGGCGTCTGGCGATGGAACTTTGGCGGGCCTGCCGTCTGGTTGTCGATACGGGCTTGCATCACAAACGGTGGACCCGTCAGGAGGCGATCGACTATTTGGCCGAGAACACGCCCAATCCTCAGGGTGACATCGTCAACGCTATCGAGCGCTATATCGTTATGCCCGGTCAGGCGACCGCTTACATGATCGGTAAAATCAAAATCCTAGAGTTGCGCGAAAGATCAAAGGCGGCCCTAGGCGACGCATTCGATATTCGCGACTTTCATGAGGTGGTGCTGTCAAGCGGTGCAGCGCCGCTCGACGTGATGGAAGAACGGGTCAACGCTTACATCGAAGCGGCCCGTTAGGCCAAACCACCTAACCTCAAAAACCGATTAGACAGATGCGGGTTGGCTTAGCCGGCCCGCAGGCGCTCTTCGCGCTCGTGCATTTCCTGCGCTTCGACCGACATAGTCGCGATGGGGCGCGCTTCGAGGCGGCGTGCGCCGATAGGGTCGCCCGTTTCTTCGCAATAGCCGTAAGTCCCGTCCTCAATGCGGGCGAGCGCCTTGTCGATCTTACGGACAAGTTTGCGAAGTCGGTCTTTCGTGCGCAGTTCGAGTTGACGGTCAGCATTATAGGTCGCGACGTCGGACGGGTCAGGATGATTGACCCGCTCGCCTTGCAGATATTCGACCGTTCCGCGCGTCTCCACCGAGATTTCCTCTCGCCAATTGATCAGACGACGGCGGAAATATTCCCGCATCCGATCATTCATGAAGGTCTCATCATCGCTCGGCACATAGTTGGCCGGAATGATGACCGATTTGGCGGTTTTTGATTTGGATTTGGTCATGGTCGTTCCCCGAACAAGCGCTACGCGTTGATGCAGAGACCGCCGGGCATTTTGCCTCTGTCGGTCCAATTCGCTCATCCCATCGAGAGCGTTCCGAACACCGTCCGGATAGAGGCGCGTTATTTCGCAATGCGTTCAAGCTCAAGAGGCAGGCGCACATATAGCTGATAATTCCAAGGAACGCTTCAAAAGCCTGATTTTTTAGCGTCAGACGCTCTTGCGTTGGGCGGATTTACTCCCGACAGAGCGACCAATTAACCGGAACAGAGAGATTTTTAAGATGCGATTCGAGGGTACGAAGGATTACGTCGCTACCAAGGACCTGATGATGGCGGTCAATGCCGCGATCACTTTGGAACGTCCGCTATTGATCAAAGGTGAACCCGGAACCGGCAAAACTGTCCTCGCCCATGAGATCGCCAAAGGACTCGGCGCGCCCTTGCTGGAATGGAACATCAAATCCACAACCAAAGCACAGCAAGGCCTCTACGAATATGATGCTGTGGCTCGCCTGCGTGACAGTCAACTCGGCGATGGTCGGGTCAATGAGATCGGCAACTATATCAAGCGCGGCAAGATCTGGGATGCATTCGCGAGTGAAGAGCGCCCGATCCTGTTGATCGACGAAATCGACAAGGCCGATATCGAATTTCCAAACGACCTCCTGCATGAACTCGATAAGATGAGTTTTCATGTCTACGAGACCGGCGAAACGGTCACGGCTGAACAACGTCCCATCATCATCATCACGTCGAATAATGAAAAGGACCTGCCGGACGCGTTTCTGCGACGTTGCTTCTTCCACTATATCCAGTTTCCGGATGAGCAGACGATGGCCGAAATCGTCAACGTCCATTTCCCGGATCTGAAGCCACGACTTCTGTCAGCTGCACTGAAACGTTTCTTCGAAGTTCGCGCCATGCCTGGCTTGAAGAAGAAGCCCAGCACGTCTGAGCTTCTTGACTGGCTGAAACTGCTGCTGGTTGAAGATATTGATCCGGAAACGCTGCGTGAAACTGACAAGTCCAAACTGATCCCACCGTTGCACGGCGCTTTGCTCAAGAATGAGCAAGATGTGCATCTGTTTGAACGTTTGGCGTTTCTGACCCGTCGCGAGGGGTAACGGCGTCACTTCGACTGTCGGCTATCGACATCACGGAAAGGTGAAAGGTCCTCTGGCGGAACTATTTCATCTGTTCGTTATGTTTTGAGGGGGCAGCCAACCGCGCTCAGCCAAGCCTCGCCCGCAACCAAAATCACGATTCGGTGAGGTTAAAGGCCTAACAGCAGTGCTAAAAAGAACATCAGCACGGCCAGAAGAAGATGTTTGATCGCTTCAAGCATGATTGTTTTTTAACAGATTAAATCCTGCTCGCCTAGACGGCAAATGCCGAATGCCGAGGAACAACTCGGCATTCGGTTAACAAGACGATCAATCAAGATCAGACGACTTAGCCATCCATATCTTCTAGTTCCTTGCCCTTGGTTTCCTTGACGAACCAGAGAACGAAGAAGACCGAGATCAGGGCAAAGGCCGCGTAGATCGAGTAGGCCGCTGCAAGACCAATACCTGCAAGGAAAATCGGGAAAGTGAAGGTAATGGCGAAATTCGTCAGCCATTGCGCCAGCCCTGCGATGGCCAGACCGGACCCGCGAATCTGGTTCGGGAACATTTCGCCGAGCATGACCCACATCACCGGCCCCCAAGACATGTTGAAACAGACCACATAAGCATTGGCCGCGATCAGCGCGATTAGGCCCATTTGACCTGGAAGCTGCAACGTCCCATCGACGACGACGCCTTTGGAGAAGGCAAAGGCAACAAGAGCCAATGAAATCGCCATGCCGACAGAACCCCAAACGAGGAACGGCTTGCGCCCGATTTTATCAATCGTGGCTAGCGTGATCAAAACGGCGGCGATGGAGAGGCCGCCCGACAGAACGTTGATCAGCAGGGCATCGCTTTCGGTAAAGCCCACCGCCTGCCAAAGCACGGCGCCGTAATAGAAGACGACGTTGATCCCAACGAGCTGCTGGAACATGGCCAAGCCAATGCCGACCCAAACGATGGTGCGGAAGACGACGCCTCCACTCGCTTTCGTAGCAAGCGTGTCAGACAAGCTCGGCTTGTGATCATTGGCGAGCGAGGCACGGATTTCACCGACTTTAAGCGCCGCTTTTTTCGCCCCGAACAGTTTAGTCAGCGTGTTCATGGCCGTCGTTTCGTCGTCCTTGAACATAGAATAGCGCGGGCTCTTCGGAATGAAGAACAACAGGCCGAGGAAGAGGAAGGCCGGGATCAGTTCCATCCAGAACATCCAACGCCAAGTTTGGAACCCACCCCAAAATTCCGCAGTCGAACCGCCAGCCATCTTGGCCAAGAAATAGTTGGACAGAAAGGAAAGGAACAGGCCGAAAATAATCGCGACTTGCTGAATAGAGGTCAGTCGGCCCCGCTTCTCAGCGGGTGCAATTTCGGAAATATAGGCTGGCGCCATAACGGAAGCCGCCCCAACCGCGAGACCGCCAATGATGCGGTAGATAATGAATTCCGTCGGTGCGCCTGCGACGCCCGAACCCCATGCGGAAATGATGAAGAAGATCGCCGCGGCAATCAGCATGTTCTTGCGACCGAACTTATCCGCCAGCCAACCCGCCGCAAAGGCACCAACAGCGGAACCCAGCAACATGGACGATACAGAGAAGCCCGTTCCGACGCTGTCAGAATTGAACGCTTGCTGTAGCCCGTCAACCGTACCGTTGATAACACCGGAGTCGTATCCGAACAGAAACCCGCCCAGCGTCGCTACGATTGTGATTAGAAAGATGAAGCTGGCATTTGCCTGCCCGTCATTATCGACTGGCTTGACCGTCGTACTGGCCATGGTTTTCCCCTTGTGACGTGCCGCCCGATGAAAATTCGAGCTGACCTGTTTACGGTGAACATCTTGCAAAATGACAGCGGTGTCAATTCAGACTGAAAGATTTGCACAAAGCCAACCCGTGAGTTCGTCAGGCTCTCGACTTCCGATCCTGAGATTGGCATGGAGGCGCGCATGGCCAGCCCACTTTACGGAAAACATTTTCTCAAACTGCTCGATTTCGACGCGAGACAGATAAGCTACCTGCTCGATCTGGCGATTGAGTTGAAGCATGCTAAACGATCCGGCACTGAACAGCGCCGATTAGTCGGCAAAAACATCGCACTCATCTTTGAAAAAGGCTCAACCCGGACCCGGTGCGCGTTCGAGGTTGCGGCAGCCGATCAAGGCGCAGGCGTCACCTATCTTGGGCCGGAAGGCTCACACCTTGGCAGCAAAGAAAGCGTGAAGGATACGGCGCGCGTTCTTGGCCGCATGTATGACGCCATCGAGTATCGGGGTTTCGGACAGCAGGTCGTCGAAACACTGGCCGAGCACGCGGGTGTCCCTGTCTATAACGGCCTGACCGACGAGTTTCATCCAACGCAGATGTTGGCTGATTTGATGACGATGCAGGAACATTCCGACAAGCCGCTTGGTAAAATCAGCTATGCTTATGTTGGCGACGCGCGGTGCAATATGGGTCACTCGCTGATGATCGCTGGGGCTTTGATGGGCATGGATGTCCGCATCGCTGCGCCAAAAGATTTATGGCCGGACGACATCGTCCGCCAAGCGGCGCAGTCAGCCGCAGAGGCTAGCGGCGGCTCTCTGACCATTACGGAAGACCCAAAAGCCGCTGTTGCAGGTGTGGATTTCATTCATACGGATGTGTGGGTGTCGATGGGCGAACCTGACACGGTCTGGGCAGAGCGCATCAAACTACTCAAACCTTATCAAGTGAATGCCGCACTGATGGCGGCATCCGGTAATGCGGAGACCAAATTCATGCATTGCCTACCCGCGTTCCACAATCTGGAGACCAAAGTCGGTCAAAATATCCAGAAAGCGTTCGGTCTCAGCGAAATGGAAGTGACGGATGAAGTCTTCGAAAGCCCTGCAGGCATCCAATTCAATCAGGCGGAGAACCGGATGCACACGATCAAAGCTGTGATGGTCGCCACTTTAGCGAAATAGCCGAAAAGCTAGAACGGTTTGACGGCACCGAGGAACGCTGTCCCGGCAATCAGGATCCAATAGAAATAAGCGACGCCGCGACCAATCGCGATGGAGCGTTTTAACGACGCTTCAACTTCCGCATTCGGTCCCTCGGCGAGTGTTCTGAAATGGGTGTGCCATTCGGACATCACCCAGCGCAGGACGACACCGATGCAAAGTGCCAAGGCAAAGGTCAGGACTTTCGCCGCATACCAATTCTGCCCCTCACCTGCTTCAAACGGTCCCATGCCCATCAAAGACGTGATGGAGACGATGAACAGCGTCGGAATAAGAAGGTAACGTGTCCAGTCTTCGATCTTGTAGAGCTTATCCGAGATTGGTTCTTTGCGTTTCGCAAAGGCAGTCCAAGTCAGTGCAAACCAGAGACCAAAGACAAGCCACATGCCGGTCATCCAAGCCCCGCCATAAGGATGGAAGCCCCAAATATAACCCATATGCAGGCCGAGCGGCAGCAAGGAAATAATCCCGGTCCGGGCCATGATATCAATGCGGTAGGCCGTATCCATATGCCGCATTCTCTCCTCTAGAGAGAGCTTCGGATTACAGACTTTGTAGGACGTTTGAAACACGCCCCATTCCCCGCCGAGCCAATACACCATCGCTAGGATGTGCAGCCATCTCAGAATATCAACTGTTGCCATAATATGTTCCCCTGCAGGACGTTATGAAACGAGCCTGCGGCGAACGTTATGATTATCCTCAAACTTGCCTTGGAGTGGGGCTAGGGCATGATTTCCTTGAGCTTTGATGGCACTTTTTCTGTTAGTGACGGACCGTCCTCGGACGCCAACGCCGTCCTGACATTATCGATGCAGCGACTAATTTCGCGAAGAGCGAAGGCGACGGAGGCAGCCCCTTTGGTATCTGCGTCCTGAAGGTCTCGACCGGACAGGCTATCGTCGACATTGTCGATGGCCTGTTCGAAGGCGTCATCCGCCTCTCCATCATGATCCTCTTCCGACAACGCTTCAATCGCTGTCCGGCCCGCTTTTATAAGGTCGTCTCGTGTGATGACGCTCTCGTCAAAACGGGACAATGGACTGTCGACGCGATCCAGAAAAATGATCGAATTATAGAGTTCCTGAATGGCTTCTATCGTCGCGTGAAGCCTGTCCTTCTGTGTTGATTTCGCTGCCCCCGCTACTGTTCGACAAGACGACAGCGATTGATGAAACTTCTGACGCGCAGCCTCAGAGCGATGACTGTCTTCTTCGTCTTTCAGCGCCCACTCATATCGGTCAGCAGCGGCTCTTAGGGCCTGCCGTCTATGACGGGCGGCCCGCTTAGCTGCGCTTTCAGGCCAGACGATCAAGCTCACACCAATCCCGACCACAATTCCGATACCAATGGCGATAGCGCGGGCTTGCGCGACATCAATATCACCACTCGTATCTGCGAGCGCGAGGGCCACGGCGGCTACCACGCCATATCGCCAATTTGAGCAAAATCCGGCGATGAAGTTCATCACGAACATGACAATAGCGAGCGCAACGGCAACGCCATACCCGTTCGGCAGCAAAAACAGGCATACCAATCCGATCGCGCTTCCGACCAGTGTCGCTAGAAGTCGCTCCCACCCCGCCGAAACCGTACGACCAATACTCGGCTGCACAATGAGGACTGCGGACAGGACCGCGAGGAAGGCATCGTCCGAGCCCATCCATTTGATAATGATATAACACAGGGTTGCTGCGACGGCGGATTGCAAACCTAGCCGGAAAGCATCCCGCGTTTGCTGGTGATCAAAGTCGAAATTCATGGGAAGCCTTCGGTTTACACGAACCAACCCATTCAACGAAGGACCGACCAAAAAGTGCCCAAAGAGTTACAGCGCGTCTAAAACCACCGACCCATTTTGACGGGCGATATTGAAACTCACATCAACCATCGCTGTGTAATCCGTTGTCAGTATCGTATCGACCCTGACGAAATCGGCCCGGGCAGAATCCCGACCAATAGAAAGATCGATATAGCCCTTTCCAAACGGGTTATGATGGCGAACCATCGCATTGCGTTCGTTCAGCAGTCGGGAATAGGTTGCCGCATCTTCACCGAAATAGGCCGACCCACCAGGCGATGTCACCGCGGATGTCGCAAGCTCTACCCCCATCCGTCGGCCATCTTTGGCGAACAGTTCATTCGCCCACCATTCATGCGTATCTCCCGTCAGCACGATAAGGTCGCTCGCGCCGGCGGCCGTCATCATGTCGTAAAAGCGCTCTCGTGCTGCCGGATAGCCGTCCCACGCATCTAAATTGAGCGGCACGTCTAGGGTCGTCAGCGCAATGTAATCTCGGATCTGAGGCACTTGCTTTGCCAATGCAGCTATTGATGGCGAGTTGATAAGAGGCATTAAATTCGGCGCTTGGACTTCCGCCATAATGATTTGATTGGCGATCAGGCGCCAGCGCGTTCCGGATTGAACGGACTGGGTCATGGTCGTCTTTAGTGCGGCGGCTTGCGGCTGTCCAAGCAGTTCACGGCGTTCGTCCACTAGGTCAATCGTCTTGAATTGAGCTACCCCCTCAGGCGTAGTCAACGTTGGGCCAACCGTATCGTAATTGAGCGGTTCAGACCGCGCCATGAGCCGCGTTTCCAGAGTCGCAAGTGTCAGCAGATCGCCCCACTGAAACGTTCGCAGCAAAGCCTCGGCAGCTATCCCAGGTTTCGGATCACGAACCGGCATCCATTCATAATAGGCACGCAAGGCGGCGCTGCGGCGTTCGTCCCAATCCCCTTCGCTCAGATCATGATTTTCCGCCCCGGCCTTCCAACTATCATTACTTGTTTCATGATCATCCCAGATCGGGATCAGCGCATGAGCCGAGTGCATCGCAATGCTGCCCGGGTCCGATTTGTACTGGGCATGACGCGCGCGATAATCAGCGAGCGTGATGATCTCGTGGCTCGGCACATGCTCACGACCGATCTGTTTCGAGACCTCGCCGCCATACCCATCAATACCATATTCGTAGATATAATCGCCAAGATGGATGACCGCGTCGATATCGTCGCGCCGAGAGATGGCGTCATAGACATTGAAATGTCCGAATGCGTAGTTGGAACATGACACGACGGCGAACCGCGCTTTGTCAACGGCCCCTGCGGGCAGGGTTTGACTGCGGCCTATGGGCGAAACAGTCTCTCCAACCCTGAACCGATAATGATAGACCTGACCCGGCTTAAGGTCTTGGACTTCACTCTTGACCGTCCAATCGCGGACGCCGCTTGTTCGCGTCTTGCCGCGCGCAACAATCCTCTCGAAATCTAAATCGATCGCGACTTCATAGGCGACCGGAACGTCACCACTGACACCGTCTGGCAGGCTGACGCGGGTCCAGATCAAGAACCCGTTCGTCATCGGTTCACCCGATGCGACACCGTGCAGGAACTGTGCGCCAGACAAGTCCGCATGCGGCTTTGACATAGAAGACGTGGCGCATCCTGACAGGCCACCAGCCAAACCGCCTAATAGGCTTGTCTTCAAAGCTCCTCGTCTGGAAATCCGCATTCTGTCCTCCCAAAGCCGCGACTCGCTTTCTCTTTGCACTTGTTTCATGACCTTAGCATGTCAACCAACTCAGGCTTTGCCTCATCCGGCATCTGATGACGGTCGATTAATACAAGACAGGAGCCCTCACATGTCCAAGGATATCCCAGCTCTTCTTGAAGAGGCTGCCGAGCGGGGTTTCGTCAAGAATTTCGAAATCCGTGAAACAGCTTTATTCTGCCGAGAAACGAAACGGTCCTACATAGACCGAGCCATCCGCACCGTAGACATTATTCAAAAAGATGCGGGCACCGACCCGGGCGATGAAGCCACACTGTTCCTGCTTGAAGCGGAAGATGGCGAGCGAGGCATTTTGCTGATCGGCAACCCCGCGTCGCTATCGGCGGAAGAGCGCGCTATTCTGGACAGTCTACAAAGCTAAGTTTGACGTCTTAGCCACTCTTGGCTTCCGTTTCCGCCGCACTTTTTCCACCTAAAGCTTTGCTAAACGGCGCAGCGGTCATGCCGTGTAAAACGATGCTCATAAGTACGGTGACCGCTACAATCGCCTGAATGAATTCGGCATCTTTCACACCAAGATCTTCGAGGATCAGGAGCGCGAATAGAAGTGACGCCAATCCGCGTGGCCCAAACCACCCCATGAACGCAATTTTTGGCAGCCCAATTTTACTCCCGATCATGGCTATTGCGACCGGCAGCATTCGTACTAGGGTTAGGCTCAAACTGGCATAGACAACCATCTGGATCGTCACATGATGCAGGGCTTCCGGCAGGATCAATGCCCCGAACAGGAAAAAGGTCATCTGAGCAAGAAACTGGCTTTCAGTCTCGGTGAACTCGTTCAAGAACTTCGCATAATTCGCTTTGAGGTTTCCATACGTCAGACCCGCGATGAATGCGGCGATGAATCCGTTTCCGTGGAACGTCTCAGCAACGGCATAGGCGATGACAGCGAGCGCCATTGCGGCCACGCCTTGAAACTCCGGTGTAATCCATTGCTTGTCAGCCGCCTTCGCAATCAACTTTCCGCCGATCCATCCAACGATCACGCCCGCCAGAGGCCCAATAATCAACTGGAGCGCCAGAAAGATCAGCCAGTTTTCTTCGCCCGTCTGGTGGGTCATATTCAGGAAACAGGCGAAAAATAGAACGGCTGGAAGCGCGATCCCGTCATTCAGTCCGCTTTCAACATTCAGCCCCTGCCGAACTCGAAGTGGGACTGACTTATCCGCCAAAACAGCACTACCCAGAGCCGCATCTGTGGGGGCCAGAATGGCCGCGACTAAAGCCGCCATGAACCAAGGCATGGTTGGGAAAAGTAAAATTCCGACAATTGTGCCGGTCAGAATGATTAGAGGCAGAGCAATACCAAGAAGACGTCCGGGTATCGCCTTCATCATCTTCAGTTCGGACAATGAAATCTGCGATGCGTCTGCGGCCAACACCAGAATAAGTGTGAGTTCTGCCAGCGTGTGCAGCCCACCCTCATCATAGGTCAGCCCGCCCTGTTCCATAAGGACTCGACTCAGCAGAAACCCGCCGAGCGTGAATAGCATCGGCAAGGTCAGAATACTGCCCTGAATCCGCTTCGACACCAGCGCAAAAATAAAGAAGGCTGACCCAAAGATCAGAAACAGGTTCAAGGTCATGCGAGCCTCTGCAGGCTATCTTCAACCAGTGTCAGCCGAGACATATTACCCATACGGTCGAGCTTAGCCGTCATAGAAACCGGCACAGCGATATGATCCAATATAAGTTGGTTGATCGCACCACCATCCGGCGCCGCAAGAACAAAGCCGTTCCCGCCACAACTCAGCCCGCCAGCCGCATCTTTGGATGGACGAATACCAGGCGAAAAATAGACAGGCTGCCCGCCCCGAATACATAGCGTGGCGCAGCCTCGGTGAGTCCGGCCATAGCCCGGGTTCATGATCCCCATAAAACATTGCGCATCGAGAATTTCACCGATCATCGAGACAGTTTCGGACGGCTGAGGAACTGGAGCCGCAGGCAGGTCAGCATCTATCGCCGCTATGTCGCCCTCAGCGACGCCCAGCATGAAGCAATTACCGCGTACAATACGAACGCCTGTCGCCCGAACCACTTGCCCGTCTAACGGACGTGTATAGCGATCCGAACCGTGCTTGCCGAAGCCTGCCAAGACAATGGCTTCGTCACCGATCCATAAGGTCGGGTAAGGATCAAAACTCAACCGTCCCGTCAGCGTTACCGGTGTCCCGGTTTCCCAGCGACCACCGCCAGATGAACGTGCGCGACTGCCAAGAACCGCTCCGGCCGCGGCTAGACCGATAAGTCCGGCAGGCACGGCTTTGAACAGGAAACGTCGGTCTTGATCGGGCAAAGGGCTGTAGCCGGCGTAGAAGTCGTTATTGTCTGTCATGTCGCCACCGGAACTGCGGGTCGTGTTGTCCCCAACGGATCGGGGGTCGAGCGAACCCAAATGGTCCCGTCTTTGAGCTTCACTTCGTGGGTTTGCACACGGTCTTCGAACGGCGGCGGGGCCGCACCCGTTTCAGGGTCGAATTGAAAGCCATGCCAAGGACAGGTCACTAAGCCGCCAAGAATACAGCCTTCGCCCAACGGACCATTCTGATGCGAACAGACGCCGACGATTGCTGAGATACCTTTTTCATATCGAAAAACCGCAATCCGTTCGCCCGATTTTGGAGTCAGCGTAATGGCCCGGTTGAGAGGGATTTCGTCTGGACGTCCTGCGGACATCCACTCACCAGACAGTTCAGACGCAAGATCGGCTTCCCGGCCTTTCAGGATGGCGCCAATTTGGAGCGCAGTTAGGCTCACCGCGCCTAATGTCAGCGCAATCAGAAGTCCGCCCGATTTGTCAAATTGCGCGGTTCCAAGCGCGACATGGCCGATGAGGAGCGCATAGGCCGCATAGACGCCCATATGTAGCGCTTTCCAGACGGGCGGAGACAGGCGCGACAGCCAGAAATCATGGCTAGTTGCGGCCATTACGCCAAGGATAAGCAGTGCGGCGAGGCCAAGGCTTTCAAACGGAAACTCAATCGGCACACCATAATCACCGTAACCGCCAATCGCAGACGATATCGGGTTAATCGGCCCCGACCCGTGATACCACATCAAGGCCAGAGCCGCGTGAGCCAGCGAGATCAGAGCCGTCACCACGCCGAAATGTCGGCGGTTATAGAGCAGCGGCTTGATCCGATCTGACAGGCGCGCCAACGGGCCGATTGCCAAGATGATATGCAGAAGAACGATCGCACAGGTGCCCAAAGCCCGCATGATTAAGACAACTGGATCAGCAGCCTGCTGCGCGATGCCAACCGCGGTGAATGTTCCAAGATAGACGGCAATCGCGGCCAGCAATATCAGGTCATAAGCCTTCTTCTGGCCATTCCATTGCACAGGGACAAAGGCGTGACTCATGATGCTGTCCCGTGAATTTGGACCGCGACGATGAGAATGGCGGCCAGCACAATGGGCAGGCCCACCCAAATCAACGCGTGAGCCTTACGGTGCGCACGCTTCATGGTTTTCGTCCGAGGATAAGCAAAGGCCAGAGCAGCAAGCCCCCCGGCATGAGCATCAGTCTTAGAATAACCGCCTTACCCTCAATCGGCGCTTCGCGGACGCCAAGGATCACAAACCAGAGAGCAAAGATTAGACCGATCAGCCCGTAAACGCCGAGACCGTAAGCGATCCAATTCGCGACCGTCAGCACGAGCCGCGGCCCACACCGCCAAAGCGGACGCCCGACAGGTCCGCCATATCACCTTTCCAAGTGATCAAATCGTCAGCGTTGAACTGAGACAGATCGTCATGGCCACAGGCGCGCGCTAGGATTTTCATCAGCTCGACTGACGTCTCGAAATACCGCGCCAACTGTTTGGCAGATGTCTCAGCAATCAGGCGCGCGACCAGATGTTCTTTCTGCGTTGCGATACCGACGGGGCAATTATTCGTATGACATGCCCGCATACCCAAACAGCCAATCGCTTGCAGCGCAGCATTGGAAACAGCCACGGCATCGGCGCCAAGCGCGAGAGCTTTAGCGAAATCACCGGGCGTTCTCAGCCCGCCTGTGATGACCAATGTGATATCACCCCGGCCCCGATCATCGAGATGTTTCCGAGCCCGCGCCAGAGCCGGAATGGTCGGCACCGAAATATTGTCGCGGAAGATCAGCGGTGCCGCCCCCGTGCCGCCGCCGCGTCCATCGAGGATGATATAGTCGACGCCCACTTCCAACGCGGCGTCGATATCCTTTTCGATATGCTGGGCAGAAAGTTTATAGCCGATCGGAATCCCACCCGTGTGAGCGCGGACTTCTTCCGCAAATTCTCGGATCTGTGAGGGTTTCGTCCACTCCGGAAACCGAGCCGGGGAGATCGCAGGCTCTCCCTCTTTCAGGCCGCGAACCTCTGCGATCTTACCTTTGACTTTCTCGCCCGGAAGATGCCCGCCTGTTCCGGTCTTAGCGCCTTGCCCACCTTTGAAGTGAAACGCCTGAACTTTGAGAAGCTTGTCCATGGAAAAGCCAAACTTTGCAGAGGCGAGTTCGTAGAAATAACGCTGATTGGCTTCTTGTTCTTCAGGAAGCATCCCGCCCTCACCCGAACAAATCCCAGTCCCCGCCATATCCGCGCCCATCGCCAAGGCGACCTTGGCTGAGGCGGACAGGGCCCCGAAACTCATGTCTGACACGAATAAAGGGATGTCTAAAACCAACGGCTTTTTTGCGTTCGGCCCGATCACAGTCTTGGTCGACACATCGGCATCATCCAAAAGTGGCGGTCTGTGAAGTTGAGCTGTGACGAACTGAATATCGTCCCATTTGGGAAGCTCGCCGAGTGGAACACCCATAGCATCCGTTGTTCCGTGATGACCGGTCTTGGACAAGCCGTCGCGAGCATAAGATTGGATCATCGCCGTATGCGGTTCTTCCGATACACCGTGTGATGGGTCGGAAAAACGCCCGAGATACGTATCACGATCAAAGGGTTGCGGATTGCCAAGTTCCCACTCGCGAACTTCGTCCTCATCCACGAAGACATCTCCGTCCTCCGTCCAAGACGTAAACTTGTTCAGAGCCTCGCCATTATCGTATTCGCTAACACCTGTATCGATCCGGAAATCCCAGTTGTGAACACCGCAAATCAGATTGTCGCCGTCGACGTGACCATCTTCCAGCAAGGCACCGCGATGTAGGCAACGTCCGTAGAGAACAGAGACTTTGTCATCGTAGCGAACGATGACCAAGTCGACATTGGCTACAATGGCACCCGCAGGCTTACGATCTTCAAGTGCCGCCCAATTTGCGACCTTCACTGGAGTCATACTATATTCCTAAATCAGATGTTCCTCGGGAAAGAGGGCGATGACGGCGTGTTTTCGAGCGAAGTTAGTCTCACCCCTGCCGCTCCCACCACAAATAGATGGGACGCATACGTCTTTTGCCATGTGCTGATACAAACGCGCGCCCTTCCCCGTGGCTGACGGTCTCCGCCAGCCATTAAGACTGTTAGCCAGACGTGGGTCACAGGCAAATCACGTTATTTTTGTTCTGAGATGATTTTGGCGGCAGTTTTAGACCACGCAGTAAACAGCTGGTCTATAATGTGACGTCATAGATCTTGCGGGTAGAGGTCACAAAATCATACGCCGGGACTGTCGCAAAATAAAGTTAGTGGCGACAAACATCGCCCCCAAAAATAAGTCATCAATCTGACTAGCAGGCTACAAACCTGACTTAGAAGTGGTGAAGTCCAGACGGTGCCGAAGCGGCCGTCTGGACGTCTAAGCTGACATCCAAGTTAGAACTGGACGCGGGCACCGACATAGAATTCACGTCCGACGGGGTCGGCGAGATCTGAAACTAGGTTCAGAGAAGACCCGCTATCCAACCCACTCGGCAAGAACGCGCCGTAATTGTCGAACATATTGTTCACGCCGCCATAGATCCTGTACTGATCGTCCCCGCCAAAGGTGTAGCTGGCGTAGACACGGTGGAAGGTTTCATTCCCGGTCTGGAAGAAGCGTTCATCCAATTGCGTTGGATCGTTGACCAAATCGTCGATCCCACCCTCTTCAAAGATCATCGTGTAGCGTAGGCGAAGACCATCATTGCGCCACCCAAATGAAGCCCGGAACTCATTTTGGGCTGTACCAATCTCGCCAAGACTCGTTGTCGTCAGGTCGACGCCGCCAATTGCAGAGAAAGTAACTTGGTCTTTGAAGTAATGCGAATAGCGCAAATCAAGATCCCAACGGCCCGGCAACTGTTCGATCTCGAAGTTGTAATCGAGTGAGGCATCAATCCCTTCGACGAGTTCGTTGTTGAGGTTTTCTTGGAAGTTGATCACCTCTGTGACCGCTCCATCGACAGGGTTCCGGGTGATGACATCGCAGAACTTATTGTTCGGGAAATCCGTCGATGAATAGCAGAGATCAACCGTATCCTGCGTGCTCACTGAGGTGATCGCGTCATCAATATCGATCCGGTAATAGTCGACAATCAATGTCAAACCTTCAATGGCATTCGGCTGAAAGATCGCCCCGACTGTAAACGTGTCCGCTGTCTCTTCCTGCAAGTTGGGGTTACCCGCATTCGGACCCTGAACAGCGCCCGGCGCATCGAAGGCTTCGACAACACCGTTCACGATATTATCGGGATCAGCAAAATAGGCCTGAATACCGGCTTCGGAGAGGCAGTTGGCCGTGACAACAGCAATGTCAGCGTTTTCGCCGCCCGTGCCTGTTGGCTGATCAATACCTGTACCATTTGGCAGCAGACCCTCGCAGGGGTCATCCAGACCATCGGAGTCAGGCCGCGGCAGCGAGAAAAACTCTGTCAGGTTTGGGGCCCGCTGAGAGCGTGAATACTGCGCGCGTAGACCAAATTGCGGATCTGGTCGCCAGACGCCGCCCACATTGTAACTCGTGATCGTCCCGACCGTTGTATAATCACCGATCCGAGCAGCGGTCTGTAAGGTCAGTGTGTCCGTCAGCGGAATATCAAGTTCTACGAAGCCTTCGAACACGTCGAAACTAGCCTGAAGATCTGGGAAGGTCGCAAGTGTTGTGACATCCACATCAGCCGTAGTCGGGTCACCGTCGATCCCGCCAACGAGATCGCCGTCTGGATCACCAAAGGTGGATTGTTCTTCACGACGATATTCGACACCGACAACACCTTGAATCTGGCGCCCGCGGAAATCAACTAGATCGCCCGTAACGTAACCGCCTGCGGAGTATTGGTCTCGTGTTTGTGACCCAAAGCCATTATATCGGATGTAATCGGCGGCGGCAGCCGTGATTGAGCCTTCGCCAAACGGGTTTAATGGGACACACCCACCCGCGCGGGCCGCTGCGTCAGCACATTGGAAGCCTCCATTGCCGTCAGATTCAATGTCGAGCGCGAACTGCGCTTTTTGAATATTATACTCGTTCGGATTTTGCTGATCCTGCGAGAAGTGGCCGTAGGTACCATAGATTTCCCAGTCATGTCCGCTGGCGAACTGACCCGTCAGATCACCCATCAGGCGGATCGTCTCACGATCATTGATCCGCTGTTGCTCGCCAAGCTCAACAAGACGCCGTGCGAAAGACACACTACCGGATCGAGTTTCTTCGACCTCAGGCGGAATGAAAGGATGGTCGCTAGCGATGTTTCCAAGCGTCTGCCCATCACCGAACGAGTCTGAATTATTCAGAGTTTCGAACCCGCCAGCTGTGACACTATCGACTTGGTTATAAAGCGCGAGGAGCGATCCTTTGACAGCGTCCGTAAATTCATATTCTGCGTAGCCACCAAGATTGACGATTTCCCGCGAACCAATCAGTGTCCGGCCTTCGCGGAAATTAAATCCATCAACATCGGAGAAGAAATCGGAACTCCCTGTACGGTCTGATGGCTGAAGCGAACGATCATTAAACCACTGGCCATCCACGAACCAAGCGTCACCGCCTTCAAAGACGCCACCCGGCGTTGATGAACTATTGTTCCCAAGGAAACAGTGGAAGTCGTTATTGACCGGCTGCGGCAGGCAACCCGGCTGGTTCGGTTGATCGGCAAAACTGTCATTGGATGAGAAGGACGGATCATCAAAACTGATCGCAGCGATCGAGAGCGGGCGTGACGAGTCTGCCCGGATCATATTGCGATCTTCATAATCAGCTGCGATCATGAAATAGCCACGCCCACCAGCGAAATCCTTGCCGTATTTGGCCTCGACTTGCCATTCCTCACCGCCTGACGCTTCGGGCGTTGAAAAGCGCGCATCGACTTCTCCGCCTTCAAAGTCATCTTCGATGAGAAAGTTCGCAACACCTGCAATGGCGTCAGAGCCATAAATCGCCGACGCACCACCCGTCGTGATTTCGGTCCGTTCAACTAAACCCGCCGGAATTGTCGAAAGGCTAACCCGGTCAGAGTTCCCTGAGTTCGAAACGGCACGTTTGCCATTGATGAGAACCAGTGTCCGATCGTCACCCAAACGACGCAAGCTAATGGTCGACAGACCAGAGGTCTGGATCAAGTTATTTGATGATTGCGGAGAGATACTTTCTGAAACACCTGGAATTTCTACCAAAGCTTCGGCCAGATCGGTTGTGCCAACTTCATCAAAAGCCTGATTGTCGAAGACCTGCAACGGTACCGCAGAACTCGCATTGCTATCGCGACGAATCCGCGAACCCGTCACAACAATTTCATCCTCAGAGTTTGCGGCTGGACCTGCCGTATTATCGACCTGCGCGTAGGCTGGTCCTGCGGCTAAACCGACAATAAGTGCAAAGACCGCACTTCCGTTCAATATGGTAGATTTTTTCATTTTTGTCTTTCCCTGACTGGCACGCGGACACCTAACGGTGCCGACAGTATGTCGTTAAGGCCCGGCACGAGCGCGTCTCGTCCAGTTCATAAATCAAAAATAGTGATGACAAAAATGCAAGACGTTGTAATATAAGGCATTATGGAACTCAAATGGATGGAAGACTTGATTAGTGTTGCAGAAATGGGACACTTTTCTCGCGCTGCTGCTCAACGGAACATCACACAGTCGGCGATGAGTCGGCGTATCAGCGCCTTAGAGACTTGGGTCGGCGCCACATTGCTCGACCGATCGCAGCATCCAATTCAGCTGACCAGTCCAGGCGAAGAGTTCATCAAATATGCGCGAGATATCGTGTCTCAGTCTTACGAAGGACGCGGAGTCTGCAGCTCCTTTTCCCGTCTTGAAAAGGACAGTCTTTCAATCGCGAGCCTGCATACTCTGGCCCTTAATTATGTCCCTCGGCTCGTGGGGTCGCTTCAAGCCAAAATTGGGCATTTTGCCGTTTCAGTCGTTGCTGAAACACGAACGATTGAAGAGTATTTTTCTAGCTTGCAGACTGGCGCTAGCGACGTTTTCATCTGTTACGCGCACCCGTCTCTGCCAATGGAAATTGAGCCGAACCTGTTCGAATGGTTCGACATTGTGAAACACAGCGTAAGACCTTACGTCGCCAAATCATTCCGAGAAATTGACCTAGATGATCCGAAGGAACGCGTCCCCTATCTGGAATATTCTCCCTACACTTACATGTCGCGCGTGGTGCGAGAGATACATCGTGCCAACAATCTGGCGCCTGTATTGCAACCCGTTTACCGGGCATCGCTGGCAGAGAGCCTGTTGACGGCCACCAGCGAAGGATTGGGACTCTCTTGGCTACCAGAAACAATTGTCACGCCTAGTCAAAATGGCGACGCGAAGGACCTTCGCGTGGCATCAGAAGACTATCAGACGGACCTAACGATCCGGATCTATAAGACCGTCGGCAATCCAAACGAACAAACCGAACGTGTTTGGAATGCCCTGACTGAAGGACAGGTTTAATAGCTCAACAGCAGGATCATACCTTGGGGCGTCTCACCTTAACCTGATCGGTCGTAAGCCGATTTCATCCACGCTTTAACATTATCATCAAAATCTGCCGATGTTTCCAATCGGACCCGATGGCTACACATCGCATTGTAGGTTTCAAGACGCCCCTCTGCCTCTTCGCCCTTCAAAGCTAAACCAAGGTCAACACGCGTTTTCGTGGCAGGCGTAATAAGCGCAAATTGCTTCTTTCGACGCAAGCTGACGCTGGACTTTTTGGGCGAAATTTCGACATCCGGCCCGAGGGACTGAGCGTAGTCGACAATCTCATTATGCAGAGGACGGAGGCCCGCTTTTGGACCTGAATATTGTGTAGCAACTAGATCGACGCTCTCTCCTGTATCTAACGCCTTGCTCGCAATCAGATTGGCGAACCCGTGGGTCACGCCATGTTCGCTCTTGAGGAACTTTACAATTTGCCCGTGCTTCTCATGCGGACTTTGCGCGATCAGTGTCAGCCAGTCCGGAAGCGACTTGCCTGTTTTCTCAGGAATATTGGCGATCATTGTTGCCAGTTGATCGTTTGGTTTCGTTGTCATCTAAGCCTCCCCGCCAATTAAAGGTTTTCGATTTTATCGAACGGCCAGTTTTCTGATCGGCTCGCTTTTGGCGCCAAAGGCTCAAACAGTCCCATAACCCCTAACATCATCCGTGCCACTAAAGGGGGCCGTCCCGTCTCAACAACAGATTTAAGTGTTTCAACGATGAACTTGCCGCCTTGCTTCATACTCTTCTCGGTCTTCGTATCTCGCGGAACATTCGTGGTGATAAGCGAAAACTCGACACCCCCCTCCACTTCCTTGAGATCATAGGTGACCGTGCAAGGTGGATCATCATAATTAGTAAATTTAAACGAATGGGAATACCGATGGGGTGGGGTGAATTCCAACACGACGCCCACGACGCTGCGGTTCTTGCCGCTTGGGGTTTGCATCGCCATCGGGACCCCGATCTTCAACACACCGGGCGTCTTGCAGACGGCCCCGAAGAAAAAGGGCAACACCGCATCGGTCTTCACTAGCTCAGCCCAGACCGTTTCAATCGGGGCCGCGATAAACGTTTTATAGATTGCTTTTTCGGCCATTGGTGTTGGTTGAGTCATGATGTTCCTTTCAGTTTGGTCACTTGCTCGGCGCCATATTTGAGCGAGGCCAGTCGATCAGACCAATAGCCGCTATAGCGGTCGGTCCAGCGGTCATAGACCATCTGGATCGGCATGAGATTGAGGTAGAGGCGCCGTGAACGCCCATCTTTCTCACTGATAACAAGACCCGCGGTTTCAAGCACACGCAGATGGTTGATGATGTTGATGCGGCTGACGTCAAAGTTGGACGCAAGATGCCCAACCGCCTGTCCGGGTTCTGCGCGCAAAAGATCTAGAATGTCGCGTCGTGTCCGATGCGCGAGCGCTTGGAACACTAAATCCATGTCTTCAGATGCATTCATGTAATTACATGATTACATATTGTATCACATGTCAAGTCCGATCGCAGAAACTACGCTGTCAGTTGATAACGGCCAAGCGTGTTCTAAATTGGGAAGACCGCGGCCCTAAAACGTGATCCAAAAGAACTAATCTCGCCAATCCTTTGAGACCAAAACGACGAGCCATCGGGCGAGAGATGTAACGCATTAAGATGCCGCTTCGGAAAAATTTTCCTCGGCCTCTTAATGCGTTCTAGGTGTCACACTCTCATGACACTGCGCCGAGATACACTGACACGTTAAATTTTGTGCGATGTCATACCCCATGGAGATCTTGTGATCCTTGTCCGTCAGTTCTTTCGCCGCACCGGATTTGGCGCAGTCTTGGCAGTGTGTCTGAGCTCGATAGTGTTTGCCGATAGTGCTGACAGCGTATCTCTCAAACAAACCAGGAGCAGCCTTGATGATCGCGCGACCGTATCTTTTATTTGGGAGAATGATTCCTTCGCCAATACGGACCGCAACTATACGAACGGCATGCGTATCTCTTGGCTCTCGGGACAGGCGCCCGTCGGTGGATTCTCGACGTTTGTCGCCGACATTTTGGGAAGAGGCGAAGGCACAGTAAGACGTCGAGGTTTTGCGCTAGGCCAGACAATTTTTACGCCTGAAGACATTGAAACGACCGAATTCATTCCCAATCAACACCCCTATGCTGGCTGGCTTTACGCAGAAATGAATGCTGTGCTTGAACGCCCTGATGTGGTCGACACTTTTGCCCTACAATTTGGCATCGTCGGTCCCAGCGCACTCGGTGAAGCGGCCCAGAACAATTTCCACACGCTTCTGGGGATCGACGAGGCTCAAGGCTGGGATAATCAAATCGCAGATGAAGTCGGAATCAACTTTTCTTATGACCGCAAGATACGTAGCCGTAGTCGGTCGTTTCTTGAGGACTGGCGCGCTGACCTAACACCCAATGCGGGTTTTACACTCGGTACAATCTACACGAATGCTCATGTCGGTCTGACAGCCCGGGTCGGTCCCGGAGTCGGAGATGATTTCGGCCCACCCCGTGTCGCACCATCATTGGGCGGCGCAGGCTATTTCAAATCACGGGATGGGTTTGGGTGGTATGTTTTCGCGGGAGTCCAAACGCGCTTTGTTGCTCACAATATGATCCGGGATGGAAGCTTGTTCCGCGATGACGTTAGAACAATTACCAGCCGAGATTGGGTCAATGACATTCAAGTTGGGCTCGTGCTTCAATATGAGGAAATTCAAGCCAGCTTAACGCTTGTGCAACGATCCAAGGAGTTCGCTGAACAATCCAGTCCGCAACAGTTCGGCGCATTCACCTTGGCTCGCAAATTCTAAACTCCAGCTTGACCTCGCTCACAGAGTTCGCGATCCACAATAAGGACGGTGAAAACAGTCACATCTATTCCGCTTAGGACGAAACATGACGGATTTGGAAATCAACATCTCACGCATGGATGAAACCAAAGGCGGTAAGCTAATCGCTACGGTCATCGGCCGCGAGGGTGAAGCAGAAATGACTTGGTCTAGTACGGGAGATGTCTTGCGGATTGTGGACCACACCGCTGTCGCTGATAGCCTACGAGGGGCCGGGGTAGGCTTAGCCTTGGCCGACAGAATGGTCGAGGAAGCGCGCGCCGACGGAGTGCGGCTTTACCCACTCTGTCCTTTCTTTTTGGCAACCGCCAGAAAGCACCCAGAATGGCACGATGTCGTGGAGATGCCGCAGGCTAAGAGATAATCGAGTATCACGAACACGAATCTGCTGACACTGAGAGACCTAAGAATAAGAAAAAAGATCAAGCACATTGGTTTTGTGCAACTATGCTAGGCAACCGAATAGACAAAATAACAAAGAGGGACGCTAGTGGGGATGCAAGTTTTTAAATCTGAGGATCTATCCAAGCAAGGGCAGCAGCGCATTCGACGCAATCTGTTCCGAGCCTTTCTGGATGCTTGCGAAACCCAAGGCGCCAAAAAGAAAATCGTGACCGATGGAGACGGACGCGTATTCAGTTACGGCGAGATTCTTAGAGCCGCGTTCGCCCTATCCTCACCCCTCAGAAAGCGCACTGATCCGCGCGACAATATTGGTATTCTTCTGCCGACGGGCGCAGGCGCAGTGATCGCGCTTTTGTCAATTCATGCCGCAGGCCGGACCCCGGCTATGCTAAACTTCACGGCTGGCATCAAAAACCTGAAAGCTGCAGCAAGGACCGCGCCACTTAAAACGGTCGTAACGGCTCGGAAATTTATCGAACTTGCTAATCTATCGTCTCTGATTGAGGACTTCTCAGAGACTGTCGATATTATCTATCTGGAGGATATGCGAGAGGAGATTGGCTTAGGCGGAAAGCTAAAAGCGGTCCTTGGCCCCATAATACCCCAAATATTCTCTCCGAAATCTTCCCCCGATGAGACGGGTATAATCCTGTTTACATCAGGAACTGAAGGCAACCCCAAAGGCGTCGTGCTGAGCCACGCCAATATCCTAGCCAACATCGAACAGATCGAAGAACATGTTAAGCTGGAAGAGGGCGACAAGTTCTTCAACCCCCTGCCCACATTTCATTGTTATGGGCTAACGGCAGGAACCTTATGGCCAATTTTCAGTGGTTATCCGGTCGTGCTGCACCCCTCCCCGTTACAGACAAAAACCATTGCGGAACGCATTGCAAAAACCCGCTCAACCGTCTTGTTCGCGACAGACACATTTTTGCAGCAATATATGCGCGCCAGCGTGGGCGACGGCCTGAATTCTTTGCGCATCGCTGTTTGCGGCGCAGAACGTGTACGCGAAGAAACCCGAAAAGTGGCTGAGGACCGTTTCGCCTTCGAAGTTTTAGAAGGATATGGCGTGACGGAATGCGCGCCTGTTCTCGCAGCCAACCAACCGGGCGATATTCGCGCCGGTACGATTGGCAAGATGCTGCCCGGAATCGAAACCCGGCTAGACCCAGTTGAAGGCCTAGAAGATGCTGGTCGTTTATGGGTCCGAGGGCCCAATATTATGAAGGGTTATATCTCACCGGATAAACCCGGCGAAGTCATGCCCTTGGTGGAAGGTTGGCACGATACAGGCGACGTCGTCTCTGTCGATGGCGAGGGTTACTATGTCATTCGGGGTCGCGTAAAACGGTTCGCCAAAATTGGGGGTGAGATGGTCTCACTCACAGTCGTTGAAAATTGTGCGTCCGCGGTTTGGCCCGATCACACGCACGCCGCTGCGATTGTTCCTGACCCCAAAAAGGGTGAGCAAATCATCCTCATCACCAACCATCCCAAGCCTAAGCGTGAAGAGTTATTGCGCTGGTCACAGACACACGGCGTGCCGAAAATCGCTGTGCCAAAAAAAATCATATCCGTAGACAGCCTGCCAGTTCTAGGGACAGGCAAGCTTGATTATGTGTCCGTCACCAATGTCGCCAAACAGGCGATGGGGCTTGTTGATTGACAGGGCCGCAATGCTAATTGGACGCGGGACGATAGGCTAGTTTGAGCCACTCTCTGACTAAGCCAGACAGTACTTCAATAAAGCCAGCTAGAATAATCCGGGCTCTTCGCTTTCATATCTTCATAGAGCCAAGCCATTCGATCGACGAACCAAACTTTCAAAGCTGATGCTAAGATTGCCCCTACAAATGCGGCCCAAGGGTCTAGCGCCCATAATCCCCATATCATCGGGATCAAGGCCACACCGCTAGCAATCGCTAATCCTAGCGCCCAGATTTCATGGTGCCGTGGTATTGGCACCATCTTACGGTTGAGCCAGACCCTTTCCCCAAATGTTCCCTTAGACGCCCAATTTTGGGTGCTGATGGGCACCGGAAAGATACGAGGGTTTATGAATGTCCAGACAGCCAGCAAGCTAATTGGGATCAAACAGAGCCCTCCGATCCAAACACGAGACCAGATTGCAAATGCCAACAATGGTAGCACGGGGATGCGCGTATAGACGCTCCACGGGTTAGCATGACGCTTCCAAGTTGCGTCGTTCATCGCCATGGAGGCTTCGAATGACTTATCCCATCTCATCTGCCGCCATACTGTCAGTCTTGACCAGCGATGTAATCTGAAAATTGAGGCTATAAGGTTGCAGATAACGCTTAAGCGAGCCCTTTCATACGGTGTGAGACCTCAGGTCATCCACAGACGAAACTGACCGAAGGACACACTCTCGATTGACTGGCACCATTTCGATCAAGGTCCGCTGACATTGACGAATTCTATGATAGTTGCTCTCGCCTATTCAAACCGATTCCGGATCCTTCATGACACACGCACTTGTAATCCATGGCGGCGCGGGCGCTCAGCCCGGAACGGACTATACAGTCCAGAAACGTCATATGCAGGAGTTGCTCAACCTCGGTGAAGAACAGCTCAAGGCCGGAAAGACTGCACTCAATGTAGTGACTCTGGTGGTTGAGCAGCTGGAAGCCTCAGGCCTCTATGTCGCGGGCAAGGGATCCGCACCGAACACGGACGGGTTGTTCGAACTCGACGCCAGCATCATGGACGGAGCCAACCAGAAAGCCGGGGCTGTATCCGCCATTCCAAACATGGTCAGCCCAATCAAGGTCGCGCGGCTGATCCTCGATGACGGACAACATGTCATGATGACAAGCCAAGGGGCGCGTGATTTTGCGCTCGCAAATGGTCTTGAAAGCGTTGACGATCCGGACGGCTATTACATCGAGCATGAAGGCCACGGCTCCGGAGCCGAGAACTCCGATCACGGGACAGTTGGCGCGGTAGCGCTCGACATAAAAGGTCAATTGGCAGCGGCGACCTCAACGGGTGGCATTTTCAATAAACGGCCCGGCCGCGTTGGGGACACGCCCCTGATCGGCGTTGGGACATGGGCTGATGATCAGGTCGCAATATCGTGCACCGGACATGGGGAACCCTTCATTCGCGCCTGTGCGGCCCACGATATTGCCGCCCAAATGCGCTATGGTGGAGCGGATATGAATGCGGCGGCGCGGGCGACTTTGGACAAGGTCAAAGCATTTGGTGGCGACGGCGGCATCATTGCCATCGACCGGTCCGGAAACATTATCATGCCGTATAATTCCGACGGCATGAAACGCGCGGCCATTTCAAGCCAGATGATGAAGGTCGTTCGGGTGTTCGAGCCGGAGCCTTAGACCTTTACCGCTTGTCCTGGCTGCCAGTTTTCAGCTTGTAGTTTCTGGATCAAAGCCAATGTTTCATCTCGGTCCGCATAGACAAGTAGCACGAGCATATCTCCGGGCTGGGCCCAATCAAAGGCCGTAACGACGGAGTCGAATTCGGACGCGGCGTCCAAAACTCGCTCTTCGGAATAATTCATTTCAGTCAAATATTGACGGATGAGCGCGGGGACTTCGCCTAACGCTCGCCCCCGCAATTTATTTGGTATCTCTTTAATAATAATCGCGTCCGGTTCAGCGTCGCGAATGACTTTTACCATGTGATGGATGTCCGCATCACTACGGTCCCCGCCCTGACCGCAAAGGTAGAGCCGTCTTTTGGCCGGGATGTTGTTCAGTGTTTCGGTCAGAGCTGAAAGCGCGTGCGGATTATGGGCGAAATCCAAGACGATTTTCACGCCTCCGACCTCCATAAAATTGCCCCGTCCCGGATTATCTTCAGGGGTGCTTTCAAAATTCAAGAGGCCGGTTTTGATGGCATCAGTTTCAACGCCCAAGACGCTCATCAAAAGGATCGCACCGAGCGCGTTGGACACATTATAGGTTGCTGCGCCGCCGAGAGCAGGAGCGAAATCTTTCACAGGCAAGATGGACGTCACCATTCCGTCTTTGGCTAAGGCGAAGCTGTCGTCGAGGGTAAAGGCCGCATAACCGCTCGCTGGAACATCGTGTTCGCTTAGCGATAATCCGTACCACGCAACGGTCCCGGCAAAGCCTGTACCCCGAAATTTAAGCCGTGCATCGTCAGCATTTAAGATGAGAACGCCGCTCTGTTTGACCGCTTTGGAGACGGTGAACTTGGCGTCTGCCAAAGCTTCGACATCGTGAATGCCATATTCGCCTAAATGATCGGATGCGATATTCGTGATCAGGCAAGCCGCCGCTTTCGGCAGCGGAAGCCCTCGGCGTAAAAGCCCACCGCGCGCGGTTTCAATCACAGCAAGTTCGACGCGGCCATCCCTCAAGGCAAGACGTGCCCCTTCCGGCCCCGAATAATCGCCCGTCGCGATTTCCTCGTCGCCAACTTTTACCCAGTCACTGGTTGAAAACCCGACAGTTAGACCTGCCGCCGCACCAATTGCCGCAGCGAGACGAACGGTTGTCGACTTACCATTTGTACCCGTCACAAACGCCGCAGGAATGTCGGATACACTGTTCCAGTCGACCTTATCGGGTGATGGAGTGGCATCACGCGCCCAGCTTTCGCTCGACGCGCCGAGCCCCAATGTCACTGTGTCATCGTCTGGCAGACAGGTAACACCTTTGGCATCAGCCACATCCGCGAGCCTAATCAAGGCAGGATGACGCTCACTCGAAATCTCATCTTTAAGACGTTCGACAACCACAATGACATCAGGTGTCTTTCGACCCTCAATCTGAGCTTGAGCATACTCCCATGCCGCCTCGACGATCTCAGTTGCCGCATAGAGAGCGTCCATTGGCGCCGTTATGGCGAGCGTGGCACCCCCATTATATTCGCGAGTCGCTGTCTGCTCTTCCGTCCACCCAACCGCGTCAAGCAGCTCACGAACATGCGCGATCCAAAGTGAAATCGCTTTGATTTTATTTTCCTCAGGCAGACTGATTTCCGCTGCCGCGCCCGGACTATCCAGAACTAGACTTGGTCCCGTCAGCCGTCGTGAATCGGTCAACATCATGATTGAGGATCAGTCCGACTCTTCCGGTTCAACGGCCAATCGAACACCCCGCTTATCGCGTATCAATTTCATGCCTTCCAGATCGACGGAGGTAGGGTGATCCTCGCTGTCATCCCCATCAGGACGACTTTCGAGAGTCTCATAGCTATCAGGCGTGCCGTCATCATCCATTCTATTTGAGGCCGACTCTTCATAGCCCGGATTGGAATTGTGAGGGCGGTTAAAATAGATAATCTGCTTCCAGCACCGTGAAATCTCATCCCCGAAGACGACGACGAGATCTCCTGCACCTGCCATACGAAGGGCCGCATCGACGGCAGCTTCTTCCGACGGAATTACGCTGATATCTTTTTCGGCAACCCCGTTTTCTAGGAGTGCGGCTTTGATGATCTGGGGAACCTCGTCAGGACCACGCCCTCGGGGGTTGTCATCTCGCTTACAGATGTAGTGATCATAATGGCCTGCGATAATTCGCGCGGCTTCCGCCATATCCTCATCACGGCGATCGCCCGGAAGGGCAAAAACACCGATGCGTTTGCCGGCAGGGGTAAGCTGATCGACGAGGTTCGTCATCGCCTCAATCGCGGCCGGGTTGTGAGCATAATCAAGAATGACTTTGAAGGGATGTTCATCGAAAACATTCATCCGTCCCGGCGCTTGCGAGAAGCTTGTCGCGAATGAGGACAAACCATGCCGTATGTCTTCAAGACTTTTACCCATGCTGAAAGCAATACCTGCCGCAAACATGGCATTGTTCACATTGTGCATGGCCCGACCTTCCATCGTAGACGGGATAAGATGCGTCCACATCAATGGGATGTGCGCGCACTTTTCATAAATAGTGATCATCTGGCCATTGATGCCTTGTTCGAGCACGACGGCACGACCGCCGACCCGGATATGCTCTTTCACCAGAGGGTGGGTCGCATGCATGGTCACATAACAGATGTTCTTGGCGTCCGTATGTTCCGCCATCTTGAGACAGTGTTCATCATCAGCATTGAGCACGGCGGTGTCGCGCGCGATTTCTACGACCAGACGTTTGACGCGCGCCATGTCCTCCAGCGTATCCACGCCTTTCAGGCCCAGATGATCGGCTGAAATATTCAAGACCGCACCAATATCGCAATGTCGGTAACCCATACCGCTGCGCACCATACCGCCACGCGCCGTTTCCAGCACCGCCACATCAACCGTAGGGTCACGCAATACCATTTGCGCTGACATAGGCCCGGTCAGGTCGCCTTTGACCGTCAGATTGCCATTAATATAAACGCCGTCAGTCGTCGCTAATCCGACCGTATGACCGCTCATTTTGCAGATGTGGGAGATCATGCGCGCGGTTGTCGTTTTACCATTTGTCCCAGTGATCGAAATCATCGGAATCCGGGCTGGAGAGTTTTCCGGAAACAGCATGTTCATCACGGCGCCAGCGACGTCACGCGGTTTCCCTTCCGATGGTGCGACATGCATCCGGAAGCCCGGCGCAGCGTTAATTTCACAGATCCCTGCGCCATTATCTTTGTAAGATTGCGAAATATCGGCCGAAAGGAAATCCACGCCGCCAATATCCAAACCAATCGCCTTAACCGCCCGGACCGCCATCTCACGATTATCGGGGTGGACGATATCGGTGACATCGATCGCGGTGCCCCCCGTCGACAGATTGGCCGTAGATCGCAGATAGAGTTCTTCACCGTCCGCCAAGACAGTCTCAGGCGTGTAATTCTTCTCTTCCAGATGCTCGAGTGCCTTGGCGTCGAGCTCAAGACGCGTCAGCACTTTCTCATGACCAACGCCCCGGCGCGGATCTGAATTGACCTCATCAATCAGCTCGATCACCGTGCTCTTACCGTCTCCAATGACGTGACCCGGAACACGCTTGGACACGGCCACGAGGTCGTCATTGACAACCAGCATGCGGTGATCGAACCCTTTGATGAAGGTCTCGACGATGATGCTTCGGCTTCGACTATGTTCCTTAGCAAAATCGAAGCCCTCGAGAATCTGTTCATCCTCTTCAAGTTCAATCGAAATTCCTCGCCCATGATTACCATCAAGCGGCTTGATGACGACGGGAAAGCCCAGTCGTTTGGCTGCTCGCAGAGCATCTTCGCGGCTGCGAACCAGATATTGCTTGGGTACTGGCAGACCGAGGTCGGCGAGGATTTTATTCGTCTCATCCTTATCTGACGCCAGTTCGACGGAGATGTAATTTGTCTCGCTCGTAATCGTGGCCTGAATGCGTTTCTGATATCGACCATGACCAAGCTGGATCAGGCTGCTGTAATTATTCAGCCGCATATACGGAATATCGCGGTCCTTTGCGGCCTTCACGAGCGAGGCAGTACTCGGTCCCAATGCTAGTCTTTGCGCGCTGCGGATGAAGCTTTCGAGTTCAGCCTCGAAGTCGAAATCCTCAATTTGGTTCTCCGAGTCGACCAACTCATTCGGCAAAAGCGAGGTCAGAAACTTCAGCGCAAGGTCGGCAGCCTCTAGACCAACTCGTTCTTCTTCAAATTCGAAAACCATGTTGTAAACGCCGGGCTCATCGGCGCTACGGGTTTTGCCGAATGTGACATCAGCACCCGCGATATTTTGGATTTCAATCGCAACATGTTCCCAAACATGGGCAAACCATGTGCCTTCACCTTCGCGTAGGCGTCGTATGAACCCGCCCGCGACACCGTAAGAACAGCCATGTTCATGCAAGCTCGGTAAAGCGGCGATCAGAGGATTGGTAAAACTTTCTCCGAGACGTCCAGTGGGCCAGTCTTCCAGCACACCAATATCGACTTTGTGGCGGACGACAGGAAAGAGAGCGTAAACATTGGGCCCTCTGTAAACGGACGTTTCAAGGATTTTCATAGTCTCTCCCAACGTCCATTATATCTGGGCCCTTATCCAGATGCAGGACTCGCTTCACGCGTCGAGAGATCGTAGCGCCCCCCGTCCAGCAATATATGCAGCCTTATACCAATTAGACAAACGGGTTTTAAGCGACCGACGTCCGCCATTGAAGAATGTTGCAAATCTGTGGGGTCGATGACGGTTATTCCACCGCTTCCGATTACTTCGATCACATCATCGGGGCCGATGAAGGCGGCCGTGTCTTCATCAACGCCTAAACCGATTGCAAATGGATTATAGGCCAAGGCCGATAGAAGGCGACCCAAACGACCGCGTTCGCGAAAATGCTGATCAATGATGACTTTGTTTGTCAGGCCCAATCCTGGCGCAAGGGTCGCTAAACCGCTTTTCGGCGTGGCGCCGCCGCGGCCAAACGCAATCATATGTTCGGGAATAAACGCTGCGCCCGCCGAAGTCCCCGCAATATGAACACCTTCGGAATTTGCCTTGCGCATTAGTTTGGATACTGATGTTCCACCGATGATGGTCGAGAGCCTCAGCTGATCACCGCCCGTCATGAAAATGCCTGTCGCGTCTTCGAGCTTTGCGAGCTTAATCATATCCTCGCAGTCTTCACGCTGATCCAGCGAAACGACGCTCACACTCTTGACCCCGATCTCGGTGAACACTTCAAGATAGCGATCCCCCGTATCCTCTAGCCGGGACGCGGTCGGTATAATCACGATACGGGCGTCTCGCCCGCCGGAAAGTTCGATAAAGCGGTTCAAGATAGAAGACGTTTTGACCTTCTTCTCTCCACCGCCGATCGGGATGATGAAGCCACGATCATATCGATCATTTACTTTTGCTGGGCACACAGTCCGAGGATCCTTTAAGACAATCTCGCGGGACTGGCCTGCTTCGATGAAGCGGTCCAGTCCGTCATTAGAATCGGCGGGTTATGGTCGGACCGACCGGCTGAGGCAAGATCGTTTTCAGGTATGCGGTCAGCACACACATTGCGCCAATTAGCACCGATCTTTGCTTGCTCAAGATCAGACCCAGTGCGTTTTAGCCTGTCGTTGATGGTCCATTTGGCGCTGCGCACAGACTTTGAATATTATAACGGGATAGAGCGCAGAGCAGCCATTTAAGCCTGTAACCTTAGCCTCAAAACAGGTCGAAAAAGCAATTTCGTGCCCACGCACCCTTTCAATTCAGCCATACTTGTATAAAGATACCCTCTATGACGACAAAGCATGTGTACATTCTCGGCGGAACCCAGACCGACTTTTCAAAAAACTGGGCCCGAGAAAACCTTGATATTGAGCAGGCATTTTCCGAAACGCTTCACTCTGGCCTCGAGTCAGCCAAGCTTGATGCCAGCGACATCGAAACCGGACATGTCGGAAATTTCGTCGCGGAGTTATTTGCCGGTCAGGGCCTATTGGGCGGCTTTTTCGGCATGGCGGATACTACTTTAGACGGTCTGCCCACTGCCCGACATGAGGCCGCCTGTGCGTCCGGCAGTATCGCGATCTTAGCAGCGATGAGCGAAATCGAAGCGGGACGTTATGACTTGGCCTGCGTTCTGGGGCTCGAACAAATGCGCAATGTTCCTGGCCATGTCGCCGCCGACCATTTGGGCGCGGCCGCTTGGCGGGGTCATGAATATCAAGACGCCAAATATATCTGGCCGCGGTCCTTTTCTGATCTCGCGGAGGAGTATGAGAGACGTTACGGGTTGAACTATGATCACTTGATGCGAATTTCGGAGATCAACTTCGACAATGCTAAGCGTAACCCTAATGCGCAAACTCGCAATTGGACCTTCACGCCTGATAACTTCACCGCGGATGACGACGCCAATCCGGTCATTGAAGGGCGAACGCGCAAGATGGATTGCGGACAGGTCACGGACGGCGCGGCGGTTGTCTTCTTAGCGTCCGAAGCGCGTGCGAAGCGCTACGCCGATGAACATGGGGTCGCATTAGAATCCCTGCCCCGTATTACGGGTTGGGGTCATCGCTCTGCGCCAATCTCTTACCAACGCAAGGTCGAAGCCAGCGCGAATGATGATTATGTGTTTCCGCAAGTCCGCCGCGCCGTGCTGGATGCGCGACAACGTTCGGGCGTCAACAGCATCGATGATCTTGATCTGGTAGAGACCCATGATTGCTTCGCCATGACTGAATATATGGCGGTCGACCATCTTGGCATCACGGCGCCAGGTGAAGCTTGGAAAGCTGTTGAGGACGGCAGTATTGAAATGGGGGGCCGCATTCCGGTCAATCCATCCGGCGGGCTGATTGGTCTCGGTCATCCTGTGGGTGCGACAGGGGTTCGCATGGTCCTCGACGCGGCCAAGCAAGTCACCAACACCGCGGGCGACTATCAGGTTGAGAATGCCAACAGGGTGCAGACGCTCAATATAGGCGGATCCACGACCACCACAGTCAGCTTCATCGTCGAGACTGCAGCCTGATGTTGGGACGAAGAGACGTTCTCATCCTATCAGCCAGTCTGGCCGCAACAGCCTGCACTAAAACAACACATCCATTGGGGAGTACCGACGTGTCAGATAAGAGATTTCAGCAATTTAAGTCCGTGATCGAAGCGTGGACACGCAAGGATGTTGACGCTGTCATGGCAGCGATGGATGAAGATATAGTCTGGCACTATGCCGCTGCCATTGCCCCGCCCGCACGCGGTAAAGCGGAAGCCCGTGCATTTTTAGATCGGTTTGGTCCCGGTGTGCTGGATGTTCGTTGGCGTATCTTCGAACACGCCGAAACCGCGGACCGTTTGTTCGTGGAAGGCGTCGATGAATATACGACTCCGGACGGGACTGACGTGGCCGCACCTTATGCGGGTGTTATCGAATTTAAAGGCAATAAAATTGTCGGCTGGCGCGACTATATTGATCGCGCTGTCATCGATTCCATGAAGGCCGGAAATCCATACCCGGATCAAGTCAAGGAACTCATCAACCGCCCCGCTAAATGACGGACAAAAGTGATTACCGGGACGCGCCGTTCCGTGACGCAGAGTTTATGCCTGTCGACCTTACGGTTGAGCGGTCATCGGACGGTACGATTGTGTTGCATTCATCTGTTCCAATGCCGCCGCATGACCCCAATCTTGTCGCAGCGATCTTTGGCATGGCTGAAAGCCAGCCCGATGTTCTGGCCCTCGCTGAGAGGGGCTTAAACGACGGCTGGGAGCAACTAACTTACGGCCAATTTCAATCAAAAGTCCGCTCTGCGGCACAATGGATAATCGACACACTGCCGCCGGGACGGGCCTTTATGGTGATCTCGGAAAACAGTCTCGATGCAGCGATCCTGAACATCGCCTGTTACAGCGCAGGCTTGATCCACACGCCTGTCAGCCCCTCTTTTGCGATGGTCCCGGACCCAACCCGCTTGCGTCATGTGGCCGACCTGACCAATCCTGCGGGGGTCTATGTCTCTGGCAACCCAGCCTTCGTCACCGCTGTGGAGCAGGTCATCGGAGCGAATGTTCCGATCATTACGCCGCAGCCTGATAATTTCTCTCGCGCCGCAACTGCCCTCACAGATCTCTACGATACGGAAACACGCAACGACGTCGCTGAGTCCATCGCCGCGATCAATCCGCAGGATATCTGCACTTATATGATGACATCCGGTTCGACGGGTCTGCCAAAAGTCGTCACACTGACCATGGCTGCTCTGGCGGCGAACACGGCTCAAACTTACGCGGCCGTTGGGCGCGCCGCCGGATGGGATGATGTGATGCTCGACTGGCTGCCTTGGCACCATGCGGCAGGCATGTCGGTCCTGCGGTCATGCCTCGTCTTCGGCGGCAGCCTCTATATCGATGCGGGGAAACCCCTGCCCGGATTGATCGATACGACCATCCGAAATCTGACCGAAATTCCGATCACCTATTTCAACAATGTCCCGACAGGCTACACCATGCTGGTCGAGGCGATGGAAACGGACGCCGCACTAAAACGCAGCTTCTTTTCCAAAATGCGATTGATGCTCTATGGCGGCGCAGGCCTATCGCAAGACGTTTATGACCGTCTGCAGGCAATGGCCGTTGAGGAGACAGGCTGCCGGATCCACATGACCACCGGCTATGGCATGACCGAAACCGTCTCGGGTTGTCTGACTATCCATTACCCGACCCGCAAAGTCGGCATCGGCCTACCCTGCCCCGGCGTTATCATGAAACTGATCCCATCGGATGACCGTTATGAAGTCCGGCTTAAAGGCCCCAACCTCATGTCCGGCTACCTCAACGCACCAGAGAAAAATGCCGAGGCATTTGACGCAGACGGCTTCTACCGAACGGGCGATCTGGCGCGGTTCGTCACGGACGATAATCTTGATGAAGGGCTCGCCTTCGCTGGTCGGCTCGCAGAGGAATTTAAGCTGCTGAACGGTGGCTGGGTCTATGGCGGTGAGCTTAAATCGAAGCTGCTGAGTGCGCTCACGGACGACGTTCTGGAATTGGTGCTGTGCGACGCGAACCGCCCATTTCTGACCGCGATGATCTGGGCTCGACCCGGCGGAGCTGACGGGGCGGCCGAAAGAATTGCTGACACTATCGCGAGGTTCAATGCGGGTCCGGGCGGACAATCCACGACCATCCGTCGGTTTACGCTGCTGGACCAGCCGCCTAGCCCAGCTGCGCATGAGGTGTCTGACAAAGGCACGATCAATCGCCGCGCCGTGTTGAAAAACAGGGTCGATATTCTGGACGCGCTTTACGCCGACGCGCCGTCCCCTGCCATCCACAGCGTCCCCTAGATCCGGAACCCACCATGTCCCCTCTCTCCCTTCTATTGACCAATGCACTGATCCTCGTCGGAGGCTTCATCATCTTGTGGCTGATTTGCCTGAAGACGCGGGACGTCACACCTATCGACAGTGTTTGGGCTTTTGGCATGGTGGTTCTGGCGACCACGACCTTTTTCCTGACTGATGGCACACATATGCGGAAATGGATCCTGCTCGGTCTCTGTTCGGCTTGGGGGTTGAGGCTCGGCGGCTACATGTTGTGGCGCTGGCGCGATCATGGTCCCGACCGTCGCTATCAGGCGCTTATCGGCAAAGCGCAAAGAGACCGCGGTTGGGGTTTTGGCAAAGCTACAGCGCTTCTCGTTTTCGCCACACAAGCGCCATTATTATTCATCGTCTGCTTGCCCGTTCAGTTGGGGCAGGTGGGCAGTTCAGTACCGATTGGCCTACTCGCGATCTGCGGCATTGTGCTGGCCATCGTCGGCATCTTGTTTGAAACAATTGGCGATGCGCAATTAGTTCGCTTCAAAAGCGATCCAGCGAATGCGGGTCAGGTGATGGATAAAGGCCTGTGGCGTTACACGCGCCATCCCAACTATTTCGGCGACGCCTGTGTCTGGTGGGGTCTATTCTTGATTGCAGCGGAGACGCCTTACGGGCTGTTCGCTCTCCCTGGGCCAGTTCTTCTAACCTGGACGTTGATGAAGTGGAGCGGCGCGCCGACGGTCGAAGGTCGCTTGCACAAGACGCGTCCCGGTTATGCTGACTATGTCAAACGGACATCCGGCTTTATTCCAATGCCGCCGAAAAAGACTTAGCTAGAGCCTCCGTAGGCGGCCAATCGTTTCTGGGCCGCTTTGAATTCCAGCTCAATCTGATCAATAATTTTGGCGACTGGCTCACTCGCCTCGATTGCGCCAACGCCCTGGCCTGCGGCCCAGACATCTTTCCAGCGCTTACCAACATCTGGTCCGCCATAATTGCGTGTGACCGCCTTGGCTTCGCCGCTGAGATCATAGCCATTGGCTTCTAGCGATGGCCGGAGCCAAGAGGCGGCTGTGCCTGTGACGATATCGCTCACGACAATATCCGTCAGCTGCGCGTCAACCACCATACGTTTGTAATCTGGGACGGCTAAGCTTTCCTCTGCGGCAAGAAAGCGCGTGCCCATATAAACAATATCCGCGCCTGCCGCGACCGCACCTGCAACGCCCGCCCCATCAGAAATTGCGCCGCCAACGCAGATTAAACCATCAAACATGGAGCGTAATTCTGAGATGAAGGCAAAGGGCGACAATGTGCCTGTATGACCGCCAGCTCCAGAGGACACAGCGACCAATCCGTCCGCGCCCGCTGCAGCAGCCTTAAGTCCCAAAGTAGGTGACGTGATGTCAGCCAGCACAATACCGCCATAGCCATGCACGACCGAGATAGCCGGAGCTGGACTACCCAGCGCCGTTATAACGACTGGCGGTTTGTGCTTAGCGACCAGCGCCAAATCATCCGCCAGCCTCGTATTGGTCCGGTGGGTGACGAGGTTCGCCGCCCACAATCCGGGCGCATCCTTCGTCTCAGCCACAATCCGGGTCATCCAGTCATCAAGCTGCTCACCGGTTCGACAATTGGGCGTGGGGAAAGCCCCGATCACACCACTTCGTGCGCTTGCAATGACCATCTCTGGTCCCGAGACAAGAAACATCGGCGCAACCATCACTGGAAGGCGTAGCGACAGTAAATGATCCGGTATCATCGCAAACGCTCCACAATAATGGCGGCACCTGCGCCTTGGGCCCCTGTGACGACCACCAACCCGAAACGACCCTCTGCGACGTCTAGCGCATCCAACAAAGTCGAGAGCAAAATAGCCCCGGTCGCGCCCATTGGATGACCTTTGGCAATATGGCCGCCCCCGACATTAACCTTGGACATATCAGGCACGAAATCCCGTTCGAAAATCGCCACGGGTGGGGCGAAGGCTTCCATGAATTCAATCCGGTCCATTTGCGCCAAATCCATTCCTGCCCGCGCCAGCACGGTCTTCATGGCGGCGATGCCAGCCAGTAAAGACGGTCGGGCGGCCCCGCCCGCTTCCGCGAAAGCCACGATGCGCGCGCGGGGCGAAGCAAAACTGTCCTTGCCGCCGAGTAGAGCCAGCGCAGCACCATCTGTCATAGGCGGGGCGTGGGATTTGGTCATACGGTGGTCAATGGCCTCACCGCTGAGCGCGTGCGCGAACTCTTCGGCGATCGCAGCAAAAGCCGGTCGTTGCTTGGCCAGTGTCTCTGCGTCTGTTGGGCGAATAGCTTCGTCTCGGTTGAGACCGCCTACGGCGATACGAGACGCTTGCAAGGCCGGGTCTGCGTCGGCGGCAAGTGCACGTTGCTGCGAACGGAGTGCAATAGCGTCCATAGTTTCGCGCGAGATATTGTGTGCTTCGGCTAATATATCAGCCGCAAGCGCCACAGGGATGTAGCGCTTATTCCGCGAAAAATCCTGATCCGAATAATAGCTTGCCTTATCCGCCATGAATGGAACGCGGGACAGCATTTCGACCCCGCCCGCCAAAGCCTGACCAGAATGTCCGCACTGAATTGCCGCCGCTGCAAGCCCAATCGCCGTGAGCCCAGAGGCGCAAAAATTATTAACCGAATGAGCCGTGCAGCTTGGGGTCAGGTCTGCGTGTATTTTCGCTGTCATTGCGACGTGACCGCCCTGCGCATCAACTTGACCGACACAGCCAAGCGTCAGCCCGTCAACGTGGTCGCGCGACAGTCCGGCCCGGTTCTCCAATGCATCCACCAGATGACCGATCAAGCCATGTGGCGTTTCCTGCGCCAGCCCGCCAGTCGGACGCCCCTTGCCGCGTGGTGTGCGCAAACAATCCTGAATATAAACATCCATCTAAGCGAGTCCGATCGGGTCGAAGGCGAATAATCCCGGCGGCGCGGCGCACACGGCGGGGATGGCATTGATCGCCACTGCGCAGACGGCGTCCGTCAGAGCGCGCGATGGCGGCTTGGTTGGATCCGCCTCCGAAATATCAAGCGTCATGGTGATGTTGGGCCGCCCGACGACCTTCAACGTCCAGTGTCCTTGCTTATCGCTATCATGCAGCGACGGATCTGCCGTCCAAATAATGGATAGGATCAGCACGGTTCCGTTTTCGAGCATGGCCCGCCAATTCCATTCCGTCGCCGCCACAGTCCCTTTGGCGATTGTTCCTGGGATCAATGTAATATCATGGGGCGCCAAAGTGAGTTCGTGGTGCGGTTCGATAGAACTTATCCGACTGCCCAAATGATGCGCGCAAAAGTATAGGACCTCGGAAAACAGCGCACCGTAAAGCTTCGCCAAAGGGCCGTCTCGAATATCGCGAATGTCCGGATCTGACCCTAGACCCATTAGGTCAAAGACGAAGGCACCGCTGGCCATTGCCGATGCATCGACCGTCTCAAACAAACGAAGCTCATCGATTTCGACTGACATCGCCGTTGCACTGAGCAGAAGGCGCTCGGCGACAAGGCCCGGGTTTACGCCTACCCCTGCCAGCGTCACACCGCCTTTAATGGCCGCATCGCGCAACCGATCCGCATATGCGTCGCCATGTGCTTGCGGCCAATGAAATCCCGCTGTCGAAATCACGTTCTTGCCAGATTCCAGCAGTCGAACAACATCCGGCACAAGGGCATCATATGGCAGAGTAATCCGTGGCATATGAATCACCACGTCTGCGTCCAATGCAAAAATTTCATCTCGATCACGGGTCGCTGCGACCCCCAAAGAAGGACGGTGGATCATCTCGCCAAGATCAACACCAACCTTTTTCTCAGAATAAACCAGAGCGCCAACCAGCTCCAGCTCGGGCCGATCGACAACCATTCGCATCGCTGTTCGACCCATAGACCCCGTCGCCCATTGAATAACTCGCCTGACCTCATTCACTCCCATAAATCCGGTCTAGACGAGTTGCCCTTGCCTGTCAGTATCTTTATGAAAGCGAGTTAATTGAGGACCGGCAATAGGGACCCATTCCATGATCTTGACGAATGCAGAGACTGTATCAGCTTATCTGGACAAGGGGTGGTGGGATCACCGCACCGTCGATGATCTGTTAAAAGCAGCCATCACCACAGGCCCAGATGCCATTGCCTTGGTTGATCCGATCAACCGGATCGACATGGATGGTCACGCGCCACAATCACTAAGTTGGGCAACGCTCGACGCAGCTGTCGACCAGGTTGCGTCAAACCTAATCAAAGCGGGTCTGAAGAAGGACGACCGCATTCTGGCGCAACTACCCAATACGGTGGATGCGGTCATCGTTTTTCTCGCGGCGGCGCGTTTGGGGCTGATCGTCAGCCCGGTCGTGATGCAGTATCGTGCGCACGAGTTGCGTCATATTATCGAACGGATTGAACCCGTCGCGTTTGTCACTGTCGAGACGTTTGCAGGTTTCGATCACGCCGCACTCGCGCGTAAATTGGCGAGCGAGACAACCGACTTGCGCGTCATGCATATGCACATGCATGACGGATCTGGCCTTCTCGATGGTCACACAGACACAGTATCGCTTCAGCATTTTCGATCCAACAACCCGATCAACTCCGCCGAAATCCTAACAATATGCTGGACGTCAGGGACAGAGTCGCGCTCCAAAGGCGTGCCGCGATCCCACGCCCATTGGGTGCTCAATGCCGACGTCATTGTCGATGCCACAGAGATGACGCCTAACGACGTGCTGCTTAATCCGTTTCCCCTCGTAAACATCGGATCTATCGGCGGGCTTGTCTTACCCTGGTTGCAGATCGGGGCGAAACTGGTGCTTCATCATCCCTTCGACATTAGTATCTTTCTGGAGCAGATTCAGACAGAGCGGGTCACGTATACGATTGCCCCGCCAGCTGTCCTAGGGGCGCTGCTCAAACAGCCAGCTCTGATGGAGCGTTTCGATATCTCATCCATGCGCGCCGTGGCGTCGGGCTCGGCACCGCTGTCGCCTTGGCTGATCGAGACTTGGAAGTCTGACCATAATATTGAGATCACCAATGTGTTCGGATCGAATGAGGGCTCATCGCTCTTTTCCACGCCGCGTTCAGTGCCTGATCCGGCCGAGCGCGCACGCTACTTTCCGAGGTTTGGGGCTGACGGTGTGAGCTGGAATAGCCGTGCCGCCGAAGTCATGCAATCTCGGCTCATTGATCCGGACACACGCGCAGTCATTACTGAGCCCGGTCAGGTTGGCGAACTGCAACTCGCGGGCGCGACAATTATCAGCGGTTATTGGAACAGCCCTGACCTAAACACTCGCGCTTTCGATGCAGACGGATGGTTCAGCACGGGCGATCTTTTTGAGATTGCCGGCACAAAGTCCCTGTCGCGCCTCTATAGTTTTGTCGGACGGTCTAAGGAAATCATCATGCGCGGTGGAGTCAATATCTCCCCCGCCGAACTGGATGATCTCATCGTCGATCATCCGAAGATCCGAGAGGCCGCAACGGTCGGTCTGCCGGATGATCGGCTCGGTGAACGGATCGCCGTCGCCGTCGTGCCGCATGACAATGAGACCGTTACATTATCGGATATTTCCCAATGGCTCGAAAATAAGGGAACGGCGATTTTCAAGCGCCCAGAATTCATCGTGACGGTCGACCGATTGCCGCGCAACGCCATGAATAAGGTCGTGCGCGACACGCTAAGAGATGTCGTAACGGCGAAACTCTAGAGTCGGTCGCGTCCGACCCAAGTCGAGTGCGTCCCACTGCTGATTTTGTGTGGCAGCTTAATGCGGCAAACTGGCCCTTCTGAGAAACGCAATGCATCGATTAGAATGCATTCCGACGTGCCCGTATTCTCATCAATGATAAAGCTCACAAGATAACCATCATCTTCTGACTTAGCATTGATCCGCGGCGCAAAAGGCGCCTCCGACGCATAGCGCCCGGTCTCCAGATGAATTTCTTCTGTCTCACCGGTTTCCAAATCATGCTTGTAGAAGCCAGTGAACAGGAACCAGCCTGGCTTTGATGTCACGCTGTAAATATAGCGATGCTTTCGTCCGTAATAGCTCTGATTGACCATGCCAAATTCGACCACCTTATCGAATAGGCGCTCTTCTTTCGTCGTCCCATCCGTCAGATTAAAGCGCCAGCGATGAAGCTTAGTCTTCATACTGTGCAAATCCAGAAAGCCCATCATATGGCCATGTTCGCCTTGGCCTTCTATAGGTCCGGGGGTCGGGTCCTCTTGGAAATATCCGTCCAAGATCACTTCGTCGCCCTCTTCATAGGCGTTAAGAAAGTGAAGGACATAAGTCGGATCAGCTTCGAACCACCGAACATCCTCAGTCTTACCATGTCGCGGAATCAGACCAAATCGAGATGGAATACCCTCATGCGCGCGCACGGCGTGAATTCCGCGTTTCAATAAGTCTTGGTCCCAGAAAACAGGCAGATCGTTGAGGATCGACCAATTTTCTGTGAATGACATATCGTGCGGCAAGCGCGGGCCCGGCAAATCAATCGGCACATAGGTGACGAGTTTTCCGTCCCGATCAATCACGCCGTAATGCATGTAAGGGGCGGTTTTGCTATAATTGAAGAACATCAATTCTTCAGTGCTTTCATCCACTTTTGGATGAGCCGAGATTCCGTCAAGCGGCACCCAAGGGGCGAGCCCTTCATAATCTAATGTGTTTGGGTCCATCACATGACCTTCACCGCATTGGTAGAATGTAGCGAGCGCTTTGCCAGCGTGAACAACGATATCGGTGCTTGCACTATCTTTGAGGCCACCATGCGCACCAAAGCCGGGACGTTTCGAAACGCCAGCTGGATCCATCAACCCACCCCAGAGTGAGCCTTCCACAATCTGCTCAGCCTCGAAGCATCGTGTGCGGATAAACCTATTCCGATAGCTCGCGCGACCCTTGGAAAAGCTGATCTGGTGAATCATGCCATCGCCATCAAACGGGTGATGGCGACCTAGCGGCTGGTGTACTTGGTTCTCGGTATTGCGCAGATAAATCCCGTCAATGTCGTCCGGAATAACGCCCTCAATAACCTCCAAGTCGTCAACATCCACTTCCTCATACTGCGGTGTCCAAGCCCCTGTAAGATAAGGATGATTAGTCTGTTGCAGCGTTGTTTTTACGGGCGGGTGTCGGACGATGTTCATGGCAGGCATTTCCTTACTAAGCTCGGGGCAATCTGGGAAGCCTCACGCGCCCTCAGCGGGTTATCGATTGAACCAACATTCGGCTTGACGACATCTTCCCCATGCCTCAGACGTGACTTTCATAACAATACCGATAGGGGAATTCCATGACTTTTCGCAAGATTATTCTTTTGACCGCGATGAGCGGGTTAACCTTGGCAGGATGCGCGCACTCTATGACATCAACATCGGACTATCGAGACCGCGGGATGAGCATGCAGCAAAAAGAGGCTCTCGTCGCAAGCGATCCTGATATTGCCGTTGTGCAGAAGATGATTACCGCTTGGAATGTGCGTGATTGGAACTTGGTCGCTGACCTCTTTACCGAAGACGGGAACCTTCATTCAATGATGATTGATCCGGTCATTGGTCGCGAGACCATTCGAAAACGCATCGTTGGGCTCGGCGCGGGCATTGAAGACATTACGCTTCACATTGTGAATATGGGCCGCGTGGGCAATGTAATCATGATCGAGCGCGTCGACGAATTTACCTATAATGGCCATTACGGGAAAGTTCCCGTAGTCGGCATCCTCGAGATCGAAGGCGACTTGGTCAAAGAATGGCGCGAATATTACGATCGGGCTGAACTGATTCATGCTTTAGGGCTGGAGGAAGACTTCGGATAGGCGGCCCGTTCGATGAGCGACATCGAAATAGAGCCCACGCTTTTATTAGATGAGGATGACACCCCGTTTCCTAGTGGTTGGATGGCGTGGGGCATCGTCGCCGCATTCTTTGTCGCCTATATATTCTCTTTTATTGATCGGATGATTATCGGGCTTCTGGTCGAACCCATTAAAGCGGATCTCGGACTGTCTGATACGCAAATCGGACTGTTACAGGGCTTCGCGTTTGCGCTTTTCTACACAGTCGCCGGCATTCCGATCGGCCGCTTGATCGACCGAGCCCCCCGCATGAAAATCGTTGCGGCCGGTGTCTTTGTTTGGAGCGTGATGACAGCGATTTGCGCGGGCGTGACCAATTTCTGGCAATTCTTCGCAGCCCGCATGGGTGTCGGCGTTGGTGAAGCCGTTTTGTCTCCAGCGGCGTATTCGGTCATTTCTGACAGTTTCCCGAAGCGTAAGCTGGGCTTGCCAATGGGTGTCTATGGCTTGGGGTCAGCCGTCGGTGCGGGGCTGGCTTTCATGGTTGGAGCCTTTGTTGTGGCAGCGGTTGCTAATGCAGGTGATGTGAGCGTTCCGATCCTCGGCGAAATCAAAGCGTGGCAAGTTGCGTTCCTCGTTGCTGGTCTGCCGGGACTTCTCATCGCGGTTATGTTTCTGTTTATTCCAGAACCTCGTCGACGGTTTTCTAGAGCGGAACAAGCTGCGACTGAGCCCGTGCCTTTCAAGGCTGTTCTGTCCCACATGCATGACAATCGGCTTTATTTCTGGAGCCTTTTTGTCGCCGTAGGGGCAATCAATTTGGCGGTGCTGGGCTCGATCTCTTGGCTACCGGCTATGCTCATGCGCAGCTTCGATATGGCTTTAGCCCCGACAGGCTGGTTCAGTGGCGGTATGCTAATCGTCGGAGGCCTCATCGGCATGATTGGAGGCGGGGCGATCATGGACCGGATTGGCGGCGGGACTCCGCAGGTCCGATTGCGCTTCTGCGGTTGGTCAGCCCTTATTGGCTCTTTCGGCGCTTTGCTCTTTCCTTTGACGGGGAGCATCCCTCTCTTAACCGTCTCATTTATTCTGTTTTTCTCTGCAGCCGCCGTCGCAGTGGGTGCGGCCCCATCGGTTATCCAACAACTCGCCCCCAATCGGATGCGGGCAACCATTTCCGCGGCCTATGTGTTCGTCATCAATGCCATAGGCCTTGGCGTCGGCCCCACGCTAACCGCCGTGATTGGAGATACGTTCTTCCCAACCGAATCGGGCATTCGGTACGCCATCGTGATTGTCGCTGTGTCCGGCTATCTAATTGGTGCCATCCTGTTCTTTGTCGCTGCAAAAAGCCTGGATCGGCAGACTAAATAGACCAAATCGAGGTCAATGAGGCTAAGAGCGGGTTTGAAAAGACGCGCCGTATAGACAAGAGGTTCATGAACTCCCATTTAGGTGAGGTCATGGAAGAAAAATTCATCCGTTCCTGTTCGATCTGGCGCGCCCTTGAAGTCGTCGGCGATTATCCAACGCTGTTGATCCTAGAAGTTAGCTGGTTGGGCGGAAAACGCTTTGATGGGATCCGGCGCCGTACGGGTTTGTTAAAAGCGTCGCTCTCCAGTCGCCTCCGGCGTCTAGTTGAAGCCGGACTGATGGAAAAACGGCGTTATTGCGACAGCCCTCCTCGATACGAATATATTATGACTGAAAAGGGCCAGGGCCTATATTGGGTGGCCCTTATGCTACTGCGTTGGGAACGACGCTGGCAGGAGCCTGGAAAGATTTCTGTCGAGCTCACTCACAAAACCTGCGGGAAAGTCTTCGATCCAGTCCCAGCTTGCGGAGCCTGCAATGTTGAGATTGATCCGAAGGAAGTCGAGTGGTCTGAGGGTCCGGGTGTCAGTCAAATGAAAGCCCTCTATAGCCGCCGACGCCGTAGCCGCGACGCCGAACAGAAATCAAATTCGCTCATGGATCAAGCGGCGCAAATTATGGGCGATCGGTGGTCCAGTCTAATCCTGCGTTCGATCTATACAGGTATCAACCGATTTGATGAAATCCTTGCCGACACCGCCATAGCAACGAACATTCTATCCGAAAGACTGGCCTGGCTCGAAGAGATCGGCATGATCCGTCCCAAACAATATCACAGCAACCCACCGCGATATGAATACCGTTTGCGCTCCAAGGGCGTGGATTACTACCACGCGCTCTTGATGCTGCAGAAGTGGGGCGACACGTATTATTGTGCTCCCGAAGGCCCGCCGCTTCTGCTGACCCATGAACTTTGCGATAGTTCGCTCGATCCCAAAGTCATTTGTTCGGAGTGTCAAGAACCTATCGATGTGCGTGCGGTGACTTACAAAATTGTTGGAGAGGTTGATGTTACATCAACAGCCGGGGTCGTCGACGCCACGCAGGCCCCAGCAGCATAAAAACTAGCCCACCTAGTTCCCTGCCTCCACTATAGACTTTCATTAACATACCGTCCCTGCTAAGCTTTGAGTTTAGGAGGTATGATGGCGGAACGACCGCGAACTGCACTTGTGACAGGCGCTGGAAAGGGTCTCGGCGCGGCCTTCGCGACGGGCCTTGCAAATGACGGATGTCAGGTCGTCGTCAATAATCGTACTCATTCCAATACACCAAGTTCGGCGCAGCATATCGCCCAGTCCATTCGTGAATCAGGCGGTATAGCGACCCACCAAGAATCCGCTGTTGATGATCCCGGTGCTGCCGCAGTGATAATCGATGACACAGTAGAGCATTTCGGCGGACTCGATATTCTTGTTCTCAATGCTGGCATTTCAGGTCCAGCCGTTAAAATCGACTCAGAGGCTGACACGAAACTCCGCGACGTCATGGAGATTAACTTCTTCAGCAACGCCGCTTTAATCGCGGCCGCCATGCCACATTTGCAAGCATCAAAAGCTGGTCGCATCCTCCTCATCGCGTCTTCCGCTGGGCTTTATGGCGTACGCGGCCGTGCCGCCTACGCCGCATCCAAAGGCGCACTGATTGCTTATGGGAAAAGCCTCGCGGACGAGCTTCGGCGCACGCCAATCCGGGTTAACATGCTGGCGCCCTATGCTGCTACGGCAATGACTGCTGGTGAAGGCGGCGCCGCAGACCCAAGACTGGACCCGGTTAACGCAACAGCCGCAGCCGTATGGTTATGCCGTCCAGAGTGCGACCGAACTGGCGAGGTCTGGGTAAGTGGTGCGGGTCATGCGGCACGAGGCGCCGTGATCGAAAGCCAAGGCGGCACCATACCCGACGGAACGCCGGACGGATTTGGTCACGCAGTAGCGACTCTCGCCCAGCTAACCGACATACGTGAATATAACGGTGCGCAGCAAGCCTTTGCCAGTTTCATGCGCCCAATCACCCAATCATCCGTTTAATAGGAACACCTCAATGGCACGACCCAAATCCGTTGAAGAATTATTCGACCGTCAAGAGATTTACGATCTTCTCGTCAACTATGCGAGAGGCGCTGACCGCGGCGATATTACGCTCATCGAAAACGCTTATCATGATGACGCGATTGAAGATCATGGTGGAACTTTCATGGGCCCCGCGAGCGAATATGTGGACCTTCTTCGCACCGTTCTGCCCAAAGCGCCGCGCATGTCGCATATCGTCACGAACATAAATATCGAGCTCGATGGCGACCGGGCTTATACGGAATGCTATTTCCTGACCTTTTCACGCCGTGAAAAAATTGAAGACCCGTTCGACAGTTTTACAATGGCGCGCGTGATCGACCGCATGGAACGCCGCGACAGTGGCCCATGGAAAATCGCCCATCGTCGCCTGGCTTGGGATTGGAACCACGAAATGCCGCTTAATGAAAGCTGGGGTCGCGGCGAGATCGCGCCAGATCCTGGGAAACTGACACGCGGTGCGAAGAAGCCCGACGATATTCTATATGGCAGCTGGTTACGCGCAAAATAATTATAATAGGGGAATTAAAATGAAAATAGACGGCTGTACCGCCATCGTAACCGGGGGAAACCGCGGCATCGGATTGGGCTTTGTTGAGGAGTTATTGGACGCAGGCGCGAAGCGCGTTTACGTAGCAGCCCGAAAACTTTCGGATGCACAAGCCATTGTCGAACGCGACCCCGACCGTTTGCATCCCATACAACTCGACGTGACCCGCATGGATGAGGTTGAGTCGGCAGGAAAAGCCTGCCCTGACATTAATCTCGTCGTCAATAATGCGGGCGCATTCTCACGACAGACCCTTTTAGGCGCAGACGATATGTCCGGCATGCGCCAAGAAATCGAAACGAACTATATCGGCGTCGTTGCCATGTGCCGGGCGTTTGCACCCATCCTCAAAGACAATGGAGGCGGCGCGATCGTCAACGTCCTATCAGCAGGCGGTATCATCGCGGTGCCGGGCATGGGCGGATATAGCCCATCCAAGTTCGCAGCCCGTGCCGCAAGCGACTGCATGCGCGCCGAGTTGGAACCGCAGGGCACGCATGTCGCCGCTTTGATCGTTGGGTCCGTTGACACACGCATGGCCAAACATGTGACTTGGCAGGAAAAATCGACCCCGCGCGATATTGGCAAAGCTGGCATCCTGGCTGTTGAGCAGAAGATCCCGGAGCATGATACCGATCCGCATTCCGTCTCCGTCCGCGCTTTCCTAGCTAGGGACCCTCACACAATTAAGCGCTCCATGGCCAAAGCTCTGCATAGTGGAAGATCCTGATGTATAAAAATACGATTGAAACCGTCATCGCAAAGCAGGACATCAGTGATGTTATTATGCGCTACGCCCGTGCGATTGACAGAGCGGATGGTCCCTTGCTGCACAGTTGCTATTGGGAAGACGCCATTGAAGAGCATGCCAATAGCTATACTGGGCCGGCACACGACTATATCGACGGGGCCATGAAACGTCTGCAGGGCGGTGACGTTATGATGCACAATGTCGGCAATATTCATACGGAGCTAGAAGGCGACACGGCTTGGGTTGAGACCTATCTAATTACATTCGCCCGCTTCCCGAAAGATGGTGTGTCTTGGGACACATTGACCGGAGGCCGTATCTTCGACAAGTTCGAGCGCCGAAACGGTGAATGGAAGATCGCCCATCGCAAGATCGCACTGGATTGGAACCGGGATGAACCATCCTGCGAGGGTTGGTGTCTCGGCCTATTCAAACCTGAGGACCCTCGCACGATCATGGGCGAAAAGGGCAAAGGCGATTTGACCTACACGCGCTTCTAAATTCAACAGGTTTTGAGATAAAAAAAGCCCGGACACTGTCCGGGCTTTTCAAGTTGCCGAGTTACGCTTTAGAACTTCACGGCGACGGAGGCACCGTAGGTTCTAGGCGCACTCAGTCGGGAAACTTCATCGCCGAAGAAAGCAATAATGTTCGTGCGGTACAGTTTGTCTGTGAGATTACGACCCCACAACGAGACTGTCAGATCGCCACCATTAGGGGTGACGGACAAGCGGCCATCCAAGGTCCCGTAGGCGTCTTCGAAGTTCGTGTTTTCGGGCGCCCAGAACATTTTGCCTTGATGCGAGTAACCAAGATGCGCGCGGAGGCCATCTTGCCAGTCACCAAGATCGGTTTCGTAATCGACCGAAACATTAAATTGATAATCAGGTGTGCGTTGCAGGAAATTTCCTGACGCGTCACGTCCGAGCGAGTCAACAAAGTCGATATATTCCGTGTCGAGATAGGTAAGTCCGCCAGACAAGACTAATCCGTCTGTCAGAAGGAATTCACCCTCAACCTCGAAACCGCGAATATCCGCATCAGCCGCATTGTCGGTAATATTGCACAGACATTGCGCATTCGTCTGCGTAACCTGAAGGTTCTGATACTTCATGTAGAACGCAGCCAAGTTAATGCGAGCTCGGTTATCCATGAAATCAAACTTGCCGCCGATCTCATAATTATCGACATTCTCAGGGTCATAGCCTGCCCGTGCAGCAGCCGGGTTCGCAGGGTCGTCTTCGAAACCACCCCCTTTATAACCCGATGAATAGGTGGCGTAGAGGAACATATTTTCGTTGGGTTCAAATTCGAGTGTAACCTGCGGCGTCAACTCGCCCCAATCCTCACCATACTCAGTCGTGAAGAAGTCCCCTTCAGAGAAGGTGCCGGCGATAGGCGTGAGTGCGACTTGGTCATTGGGACTAAACTGATCGCCGCCTTCAACAGCAATTGCTGTCACAACACCGGATTTCTCATCCTTCGTATAACGGAGACCACCCACCACACGGAACTGATCATTGAAGCGGTATCCGACTTGGGCGAATGCGGCATAACTGCGGTTTTCTGCCAAATTATTCCAATGGGATTCCCCGTTCAATGTCGGGATAGGCAGCGGCGTTTCTGCCCAAAACTTATCCTGCTTGTTGACGTGATCGCGCTGCAAATAACCTCCGATGATCCAGTCGAAACCCTGATCAACCGGAGCAGAAACCAAACGAATTTCCTGCGAGAACTGTTTAATCTCTTCGGTCTCATTCACTGGGAAAGAGAAGGTGGGTGGCAACACACTGAAACCAAAACCATTGTCCGGACCGATACCTGTCTGGTCATAGAGATTGAAAGCGTCGCCCTGGCGAAATCCCGTGATGGCCGTCAGCGTTGCGAAATCAAAATCATTCTCTAATTTCAAGCTGATGCCAAAGGCTTCACGATCCAGTTGTTGTGGAGTTTCCTGAGCATCACCTTTGTAGCGTGGCCATTCAGGAAGGCTTTCGCGAAGCGAGAGCGTGCGACCAAGGCCTGCACTGACAAGTTCGCGCGCCAAACTCCAACCACCTTGGCCTGGAAATGGATCGTCAATCGCAACGGAATGAAAACCGTTGGACTCGTCCTTCGTATAGTCAAAGCCAAGCTTTGCTGAAAAATCTGAATTTTCAGGTTGGAACAGTAGCTGTGTACGGAATTGCACTGAATCGATATTATCGAGGTCGACATTATGAAGAATGTCTTCGTTAAAACCGTTCCGTTTACGGGCTTGGAACGAAAAACGTCCGGCCAGTGAGTCTGTGATCGCTCCGGTAATGTGTCCGTTCGTCAGGACTTCGCCGTAATTACCGTATGACGCCGAGACTTGACCGCTCGTTTCGAACTCAGGTTCTGCGGCATAAATGCTGATGGCCCCGCCGACGACATTTCGCCCGAGCAGCACACCTTGTGGACCGCGAACAACTTCAACCCGTCCAATGTCGTACATGTCGAAGTTAAAAAGACCGGACCGTCCGACATATACGTCATCAAAGAAGATGCCGATGGATTGGTCAGCCGACGGAGAATCCAAACGTGTATTCGTGATGCCGCGAATGTTAAATTCTTGGTCCAACGGGGATAACGCCGTGAAAGAAAGAGACGTCGCGCTACCCGCGAGTTCTTCGAAACTTAAGATCCGCTCATTTTCTAGGTTCTCACCTGTAAAGGCTGAGATGGCGGCTGATGTGTCCTGAACACTTTTGGACCGTCGCTGCGCCGTGACAATGATATTATCGAGTTGAAAGTCCTCAGCCGCCTCATCGTTATCCTGCGCCCATACGGGTTGGGCCGTCATGCCACTTAGAGCCAGACCCATGGTCAAGGCGAATACACTGCTCTGCAACCTAAACTTCATAAGATTTCCCCGATGATATGATGCCGTCTAACGTGCGGCTTGTATAAACAGACTGATATGCGAGTTTAGTAGGTTCGTCAACGCAAGTTACCCAAGCCAGTCTTTTTTCATGTCGACTGTGCCTCATTCGCCACAGGGTCACATGAGTTATTCGTACACGCAAAGATCGGCCTAAGCGTCTATCCGTATAGGCGGAGTACTTTTTGATTTAGTGAGAACCTTCTACGCGATCCGAACAGACAGCGTGATCTGTCCACTCGCTGACACCGTGAAACCAATGAATAGTAACGGTGATCCCCAGAAAGGGGAGTTTGCTTAGAAAGGTAGTGGCGGAGACGAAGGGATTCGAACCCTCGATGGGCTTTTGACCCATACTCCCTTAGCAGGGGAGCGCCTTCGACCACTCGGCCACGTCTCCGTCGGCGCGTCTAACGATGCGCACCCGCCCCCGCAAGCATTTGTCTGCCCAGAATTCAGCCAATTACAGATAGAGCGAGGCTGCCTTGTTTGCTCACTCGACCGTCTGTTTCCACACAAACAAAGCCGAACTGCAGATTCGTCAAGCTGTTTACCGGATGTTTCCGTGCCGCCTGTATTGGGCCCGCATAGAAATGGTGGAATAGATGGCTGAAAACCTGAAGACAGTTCGGACCGAGACTGCGGATACAACCGCGCAGACCCGAGCAAGACGCGAAGATGAACGCCGGGTCGCGAGACCCGGACCGGACGGTGCCGCGCCGGCTGTGGATAGGCGGCGAAAGCGTCGGACGATAGATGATCTGGTCGTGCCAACGCGCCAGACGAATATGAATGCGGTGCGCTTCGGGATGCAGGCCGTGGATATTGCCGCCGTGCTCGGTGTGATCGCGCTGGGTATTTGGCAAGGTTATGTCGGTGTGAATGAGAAGACTATTCTGGCCCCGATCATCGTCTCGATATTGGGCTCAGCCGTCTTCATCTTCATGATGTTCTTTGCGCGGGCTTACCGCTTCCCGCCGACCGAAACGATAGGAGCCCATGTTAAAACCGTATTCGTTGCCGGTCTCGCGGCCCTTGGGGTCTGGCTGTCAACGGCCCTGATCATCCGCCCTGACAGCTTCTTGCCCGATGCGCTGGCTCAAGCCGGGCTCTGCGCCATTGCCGTATTGCTGGCTCTACACATGCTCTATTCGCGCCAACTACAGCGTCTGCATGCCAAGGGACGATTGGCCCCGACCGTTGTCATGCTCGGCGCAACCGATAGCGCGCGACGGATTATCGAAGAAAACGCCAAAACCAAAGAACTCAACATCGTCGCTATTTTCGACGAACGTTTGGCGCGCGCACCGCTTAATATTTACGGGGTCCCAGTTGTCGGCAAGATCGGTGATCTGCTGCAGTGGGAAGGCCTTCCCTACGTCAACCGGATCGTTGTCACCCTGCCAAGCGCCGCCGCCGCACGGAAGAAAGATTTTGTCGAAAAAGTCCGGCTATTGCCCAACCGTATTGCGTATGTGGCCGATGCGTTTGAAAATCTCGATCACGTCAAACAACGCCTCGCTGAAATCGCAGAGGTCTCGCTCAACGACATTACGGGCAATCCAAAATCCGGTAGCCATACGGCCCTGAAGCGTATGACTGACATTGTAATCGGTTCGGTCGCTCTAGTCGTCCTTGCCATTCCGCTAGGTATCATTGCTATTATGATCAAGCACGATAGTCCCGGGCCTGTCTTGTTCCGCCAGCCCCGTCATGGGTTTAACAACCGCATTTTCGATGTCCTCAAGTTTCGCACTATGCGCACCGATCAATGTGATGTGAAAGCCGAACGACAAACCGAAGCCAACGATCCACGCATCACGCGCCTCGGTCGGTTCATTCGCAAAACATCGATCGATGAGCTGCCACAGCTTGTTAATGTTATTCGCGGTGAGATGAGCCTTGTCGGTCCTCGCCCACATGCTGTCGGCATGAAGACGGCCGGACGCGATTCTATCGAACTGGTCGAAGAATATGCGCATCGTCACAAGGTCAAACCGGGCATGACCGGTTGGGCCCAAATCAACGGCTCACGCGGCCCGCTTCATAATGGAGATGATGTGCAGCGCCGGGTCCAGCTGGATGTGGAATATATTGAACGGTCCAATATCTTCTGGGATCTGCTGATCATGGCCAAGACGATCCCGGTCATGTTGGGTGATCGGGAGACAATCCGGTGAAAATGGGTCGGTCGCTTCTGGCCTACCTGCCCGTGAATCTGGCCAATATTGTGGTCAGTTTCGGGTTGATTGTGGTGCTCACACGCTTGCTGAGCCCTGAGGAATTCGGTCGCTACGCGATTGCGATGATTACCCTACAATTTGTGCATATGGGCGCATTTACATGGCTCGAAGCCGCCATGGCACGCTTCCAAGCGCGGGCAGAAAAGGACGGCGACGTACCGTCTCACCTCCGGACTATCTATCTACTCGGTGGCGGCATCGGCGCGCTATCGGTTGGGCTCTTTCTTGGCATTATCTATCTTCTGCCTCTCGCCAGCGAACTTAAAACCGTGCTCGCCTTCGCACTTGGTACAGCCGGACTACAACTCATCTTCAATCTCGGCATGGAAGCGCACAAAGCGGCTCACCGGGTGACGCGATACAGCTTGACCTATTCGAGCCAGATGCTTCTGTCTTTTAGCATTGGTATCGCGCTCGTTATCTTCACACCGCTGCGTGAGAGCGGCCCTTATGTCGGGATCATTATCGGTCTGCTGATCGCTTTAGCGATTGACCTGCCCTTTATGCTGCTGCGGCAAAAGCGGGGCCAGTTTCAAACCGGGCGGGCGAAACGCTACGCCGCCTATGGCTTTCCGATCTGCATCAGTCTGCTGCTCGGCTACACACTGAACTCCTCGGATGTTTATATCATCGCCGCCATTATGGGCGAAGCCTCGGCCGGCCATTATAATGCGGGCTATAATCTCGCTAATCGGTCCCTAGAAATTCTGTTTATCTGGCTCTCAATGGCTGTCACGCCTGTCGCTGTCACAGCGTTTGAAAAAGCAGGACAGGACGGATCCCGCGACATTATGCGCGACTATGGCGCCAGCCTGCTCTGGCTCGCCATGCCGGCCGCGATGGGGATCGCGCTTGTGTCTAAAGATGCCGGATTCATCTTAGGCGAAAGCGTTCGCGATGAGGCCGTGACGGTGATGCCGTTCATCGCCTTTGCCGGATTGATCAACGGCTTGATTACCTACTACGTCCAACGCGCCTTCATGTTGTCTGGGAAGACTCGCGACTTTGTCTGGGTCATGGTGCCGCCTGTCGTTCTCAACATCGCGCTCAATATCATTCTGGTGCCGAAGTTCGGCTTGATGGGGGCAGTCTGGTCCACCATTGCCGGTTACGGGCTTGCCTTTGTCTTCGCGGTGCTATTGGCCCGTCGTCATTACCCGCTGCCTTGGCCACTGAGAGCCACCTTCGAGATCGCGCTGTCCTGTTTCGCAATGGCCGCTGTTGTGACAGCTTTACCGCTGGATACTCTTTCGCCTGGACCCTTGACCCTGGTGATTAAAGCATCAGTCGGAGCGCTCGTCTATCTCGGGACCTGCTGGGTCCTGAATGCAGCTGATTGCCGAACGATCATCCGAGGATTTGCCCAAGGTATAAGACAGAGAAACCAGATCATCGAGGTGTCCGAATGACCCCTCGCCTATCTATACTAATCCCTTTCTATCGAGATGACCCGTCAGGGCTTTTGCGCTCGCTTGACGCCCAAGACGTTACGCCGAAAGCCATCGAAATTTGTATTATGGATGATGGTACGGGCGATGCGACGTTGACCCGAACCGCACAGACCACCGTGGAAGGGATGGCTCTGCCAACTCATCTCACAACCGCGTCTGCTAACCGTGGACGATCCGCCACACGCAACGCCTTACAGCAACAAGCCAAAGCCGATTGGGTCCTATTTCTCGATGCTGATATGCGGATCGACCACCCAGATTTCTTAAGCCGCTATCTCGACCAGATCGCGGATAACGATTGCGATATTCTATTTGGTGGTTTCGGGGTTGAAGATCATTCTGACGACCGCGACACGGATTTGCACCGTCTTCTGTCCCACAGCTCCGATTGCCTCAGCGCTGAAGACCGCGCACGGAATGGCGCGCAAAATGTAGCATCATCCAACCTCTGTGTGCGCAAGAACGTGCTCGATGCGCAACCATTCGATCCAGAATTTAAAGGTTGGGGTTGGGAAGATAGCGAATGGGCGGCGCGCGTCTCGCAAAGCCATCGCCTGCGCCACATCGATAATCCAGCAGTTCATCTTGGACTTGAGAGTACGGAAACCCTCTTGTCTCGCTTCGCGACATCCGGAGCGAATTATCGCCGTTTCGTGCAAGCCCATCCGGGTCTCGCTCAAGCCTTGCCGCTTTACCGCATAACGACAAAGCTGCGGCATTTTCCAGGGCACAGCCTGGCTCGTTCGCCGCTACGGTGGCTCGTTCGGATGCAACAGCTGCCGACACGGCTTCGGGTTTTAGCGCTGAAGATGTGGCGTGCGTCTCACTATGCGGAGGCGCTGAAATGAGTGCAGCCGCCTACCAGCCACGCACTGACTTGATCGCTAAGCTGCGTCGACGCAGCGCGCGCTATCTGTCATGCGACACCGTCCGCCCGCGACTATCACGAGGCATGGTCAGCCTATCGTTCGATGACTGTCCCCTTTCGGCCTTCGAGACAGCATTGCCGATGGTCGAAGCCAAGGGGTGGCGAGCGACGATTTACGCGGCGATAGGTCTGTGCGGGACCACCAACCATCTCGGCTTACATATGAGCGAGGAGGACATGATTTCCGCTCACACACGCGGTCATGAGATCGGCGATCATACATTCTCGCATATTGACGCACTGGTTTCCGGCGCAAACGCTGTAACAGCCGATATCGCCCTCAATCGCGACGCTTTTGCACGGCTTGGCCTACCTAGAGCTAAAACCTTTGCCTACCCCTATGGCGAGGTGACACCGGCAGTGAAACGGACGCTCGCTCCCGAATTCGACCTCCTTAGAGGCATACATGCGCCCGCGAACGATCAGCTCGACCTGCGCTTGACGGCTTCGGCCCGACTATACAGCAGTGAGATCGACACCACCCTGTCACTGATCGAAACTGCCGCGAAAGACCGCCGCTGGTTGATCCTGTTTGGTCATGACGTGCGCGAAAACCCCTCTGATTTTGGCTGCACACCCTCGGAACTCGCCACGGTTTTGAACACTATTGAACAATCCGATCTCGACGTCTTGCCCGTGCGCGACGCTTTGGAACAGGTCCGATCATGACCCTCAGCGCCCCTCTCATAAGCATCGTCATTCCGACGTTCAAAAGACCGAAAGACCTGACGCGCCTGCTTAACAGTATCCACGCCGATCTAGGCCAACGTGATGACACTGCGATTATAGTTGCCGACAATGACGTCGCGGAGACGGCGCGCAAGGCAGTCGAAACATTCGCCGCTGAGACGGGTCGATCCGTCGACTACCGGGTTGCACCAGAACCCGGTGTTTCCAATGCAAGAAATGTCGGAATGTCAGGCGTTCACTCTCGCTACGTTCTGTTTCTAGACGATGATATGGAAGTCGTCCCGCCCTATCTTGCACCGATACTGAAAACGTCGCGTGATCTCGGCACTGCGCTCACATTCGCCCCCGCTATAGCCGCACTACCGGCAGGAACTGAAATGCTGGAACGCTGGCTTTCACCCCTCTTCTCACGGGTTGTGGAAGGGGACACGCGCGTCATCGAAGAGACTCTCGGCACGGGTGGCTGCCTTGTCGACTTAAAAGGAGTGTCGCTCCCCTCACCGATCTTTGATCCGGCCCTCAACGAAGTGGGCGGCGAAGACGATGCCTTCTTCGCCCACATCATCGCCCAAGGGGGAACAGTCGGCTGGTGTGCCAACACTAAAGCCTGGGAACATGTGCCCTCGCATCGCGCGACCCCGTCCTATCTCTGGCGTCGGCATTTCGCTTTTGGTCAGACTCCCACACGCGAAGCGGCGGATCGCGGTCTACGCGGATGGCCCGAAATCGGTAAATGGACACTGATTGGTGGGGCGCAGACCCTCATACACGGACCACTTTACCTACTGCATCGTCTGCTTAAGCGCCCATCCCGTATCGGCCATTTTGGACGATTAGCCCAAGGCTTAGGGAAGATTTTCTGGTGGGACGGGTTAAGCCCGCGCCTTTACGGCTCTAAAGCGCGCTAGCGAAACGACCCCGCTGAGCGACCCCTAGACAAGTAGGGATTGTCTGACGTCTCGTCTTGCCCATCATACCCATATCCAGACTGCGGTGCCTCCGGATAGGCTAAGAGATTCTGTGCGGGAGGTTGCTGATAAGCCTGCGGATGCTGATCCCATTTATGGTGCTGCTGTGGAGGTTGATAGTGAGCCGCTGGCTGATACGGCTGCGGTGCGTAGGGGTCAGTCGCGGTTTGGCGTGGCTGCGGCGCAGCCTCATAGCGTTGCAACCGTGCATCGAGAGGACTGAGTTGCATTTGGCCGTGGGGCTCTGGATTAGGCTCATAAGGATGGTAAGCCTGTCTCGGCATCGGTTCTGCGGCAGCAGACATGGCGGGCGTTGCATAGAGACGCGGATCAGAAAAGACGCGGAACAGCGCCAGCATGAACAAAGTGAACGCCCACGCAAGTGCCGCGCCTGCAAACGCCATCAGACGCATGTTGCGACCTTTGATCGGATAGGTTGCCGCCGACAGGACGCGCACATTCTCAGCCGCCGCTTCAGCTTGCTGTTGATTGATCAGCGCTTCTTGTTCCTTGTTCAAATAGGTTTTCAATCGCGTATTAAGCGTCTCTTGTTCGCGCAGCAGGTCATTATAGGCCGGACCGAGTGAGGTCATGCGACGGAGCTTCCCATCAACGCTTTCAAGCTGACGCTGCATCGTGATTTCACGCTCACGCAGGCTGTCTGCTGTGGCTTGCAACGTATTGCGCGAACGTGTCAGATCCTGATGGACTGTGTTTACACCGACACGACGACCACCCGTGGCCCGACCGCCATTGCTCTGTTGTAAAGACCTAAGCTGTTCAATTTCTTGTTGTTTTTGACGTACCGGGTCGGCGGTGGGGAGATATTTAGCGAGTAATTGTTTCAGTTCGAGTTCTGCCTGCGCGATCCGGTTCGACGCACGATCATCAATATAGAGATCGATAGAGGCCGGCGTTTGGCGGAGCTGATCTTCAACAATGGCGAGCGAGCGCTCTGTTTCAACGATCCGGGCACGGAGCGTATTCAGTGATGCACGCAAATCTTCGGTGCGTTTGCTCGCGCCTTTCTGTTCCGACTCGAAGTCTGAGATCTGATGGCGCGCCAAGAATGACGCCATTCGTTGCTCATTGGCCTTGAGTTGTCCTGCCGCATCCTCACGGCGCTGAGTCACAAGCACGCTGGCCCCATCGACAAAGACTTGGCGACGATAGTCCATATAGGCGTCAATGAAGTCATTGAGCGTTGAGACCGCGAGTTGCGGATCTTCATGTTTGAATGATAGGTCGATAATGGATGACCGAGGCCGGGCCGCAACATGGAAACTACTATCCATTGTCTTGCGCAATTCCATATAGGCCAATTTGTAATCCATCGACCCATCGGAATGGCCGGCCATTTTCTTGGCAATGCGCTCATCAAACGCCATCAGCCCGCCGGGGCTATCAATGATCGATTGAATAACCCGGTCCATGACTTCAGGGTTTTTGATCAACGCCACTTCATTGAGAGCAATCGTGTCGGGCGTTTGCAATAAGCTCGACTGAGCGTCGCTCCCAGCAATCGGCTGATAGACATATTCATCGCCGAGCTGGACCAGCAACGTGCCCTCACCCGTATAAGTGCGCTTGAAATCGGCTGTCATCACCCATGCCACACCCCAGCCAATCACGAGTAACGGTATAAGCCACAGCAATTGACGCAGAAACGACACGAACATCGAGCCAAGCTTGATGTTCGGAATGCCGTTCGCATAGTCGCCGACCGTTAGATCGGCCGCGCGAACAGGCGCCGCATAAGCGGGCTGCGCGCCGCTGACCTGCTCAGGGGCCGATTTACGGCTCCGTCGGTCGCTGCGTTTGAACAATCCCATTCGACAACCTTCGACTCACGTCCCGGAGGTGGGGCGTTAACGTGGTTAATGCCTTGGGCTATTTAACAATTCCTTATCCATTCTTGTTAAGAAACAGAGCTTGCAGAACCGCTCAAACGGAATGGCTATGGCCGCGTGGATAACAACATCGAAAAAGACGACCGCTCTGGCTTTACTCGCCAGTCTGGCGCTGGTTGGCGCGAGCGTCGATGACGCCGAGGCTCAGTCTCGATATGGGCATACAACGCAACAAAAATCCGCCCCAGTGCAGCCTCAAACCCATAATTATCGCTTACAGACACCCCAATCTCCGACCATGGGACGATATGGCGTTGCTCAGCACCCATACCAAACCTCGCAAGGGCCTGCCACGCAGCGCGGCCAAGTCAGCACCGGACGTTATGATTTAAGCCAACAGCCTCCGAAGAAATATGACAGTATTTTCCATCGCTTGAGAGGGCAAAAGACGGTCGCCTATCAGATGCCGCACAGACCGCTCGGTCAATTTCAGCAATGGATTAACTGGGAACCGCAATATTTGCTCGTTCCCGGCGACCAACTCGATATCGTCGTTGGGTCCGCGCCTGAATTGTCACGCACGCTTACAGTCGGCCCCGATGGCCGCGTGGTTATGCCGATGAGTGAGCCGATAATGGCCGCGGGTAGAACCTTCGCAGACCTACAAACTGCTCTGATGGCAGAGTTGGGCAAACAGTTACGCGATCCGCGCGTATCCGTGACGCCGCGTGCCTATGCACCCGAACAAATTTATGTGGGAGGTCAGGTCGGCCAGCCTGGAACCTATACGTTAAACAACCGCGTCGGCGCACTAGAAGCCATCTTAATGGCGGGTGGAATGCGACCGACAGCCAAGGGACGCGAAGTGGCCGTATTACGACGCGCACCGAATGGCGGCATGATGCTGCGCACCGTCAATATCCGCGGCGGGCTTCTGAACATCCATGAGTATAATGACACGATCCAATTGCGCCGTGGCGACATCGTGTTTGTTCCGTCCTCAACGATCGCAGAGGTGGGTCAGTTTATGCAAAACTTCCGCAACACCCTGCCTGTCGATTTCAACCTCAGCTACCAGTTTGGCGCTGATGGCGGGAATGGGACGACGGTGATCTCACCTTAGTTTGGCTGCCCAGTCGGGTCTGCGGAAAAACCGTCAGCCAGAGCTCGTTGGGACCACATGCGCCTGCAGGGCGCATTTCGTAAGTCGCAGAGACAAGCCGCGACATAACTTTATCTTAGACAGGATTTGACCGCTTTGCGGTCACACCCTCCGGGCCAACAGATTCACCTACCGCCCCTCGCTCACGCTCGAAGCGGTGAATCTGTTGATTACGCGGCCATCACTTCACGATGCTCGACCATCCAACCCCGCGCGGCTCTTTGGGCCAGCGTTAGATCTTCTGCGCTCATCTCAAACTTGATTTCGTCGCGATAGGCTTTGGCCGGAGCCGATCCCATCATCGCCGCAAGACTGAACCATTTATGTGCTTCGACATAATCTGGGCCGCGATCTTCGACATCAGTTGAGTAGATTAAACCGAGCTTGAACAGATCGTCCTTGCACGCCGCCTCTACGACCGCATCAGTCGCTTCTTTCACTTCCAACATTGTGTAGGCCATATCGCCCTCCAAAATTTCCATTCACCCAACCCTTCGGGTCGGATCATGCCGAGCATCGGTGTGTCCCGATGTCTGCGGTATGAGAGAACTTTTGCGGGGCGAGACTAACAACTGGTAAAGAGACGCAGCGTTAATCAGAGTTTAGTCTTGTTACTTCGCGTTTATACCCATTAATTCAAAGATAAAATTGAACGAAATACAAGTATAAATAATACTATACTTTAAAAACAGCAAACGCTGACCAAGTATGCCAGTTCATCATTCAGTTACGAAAAAGATCGGATTTTTCTGACTATTTGTAGAATTTTGCCACATCGGACAACAACGCACGGTCTGAATAGAGCGTATTTACGGGGGCGTCGGGGTTGGCATAGCCTAGCGCCATGCCCACCATGACATGCTGTCCTTCAGCTATATCGAGCATTTCGTGACAGACGGACGGCCAGTTTCGCCACCATCCCTGCGGTGCCGTATGCAACCCTTGCTCGCGCGCTAACAACATGATCGATTGCAACAGGATACCAATATCCATGTGTTGTGGCATCTCCAGCCTTGTATCGCCTGTAATAATCAGCCCAACAGGCGCGCCGAAGAAGCGGGCATTTTCGGCAAACCAGCGCAATCGACCCGGCTTGTCGTCACGCGGAATACCGAGCCGCGCATACATATCTTCGCCCAATTTGTAGCGCCAAGAGCGATGCGGTTCCCAGAGCGGACTTGGATAGGCGCGAAAAGTCGGCTCTTCCTGATCGCCGCGCAGCGTGCGTTCCGTCGCGATCCGTGTGAACGCGGCCAGCGTCTCGCCCTGCATCACATGGATATTCCACGGTTGAAGATTGCCCCCAGATGGGCTGCGCAACGAAGTTTCCAGTAGAGTCTTAAGCGTATCGTCCGGCACTGGCGTATCGAGAAAGTCACGAACAGTGATGCGCGACAAGATCGCATCGGTCACAGTGGGCGTTGGATCGGTCGTAAAGTTCATTTGCGGAAACGCTCTTGGATGAGGACGATGAAGAAGTAATCAGCCAAGCCAACAATCAGCCCAGCCCCGAGCGCCTGCCAAAGCGGAAAGCCCTTACCGTTCATCAGAAAGGCGAGACCCATTCCGATGATCAGCGCGCCAAAAGCCGGACCTTCACGGAGTTTCATTGGACCTGCCTAAAGACCCAGCTTGCTGCGCAGCAACTCATTGACGGCTTGCGGGTTGGCCTTGCCTTGGCTCTTTTTCATCACTTGACCGACGAAGAAGCCGAGCAATTTCGGGTTCTGTTTGGCTTTTTCGACCTGATCTGGGTTGGCGGCAATGACCTCATCCACGAAACCCTCGATCGCACCCATATCTGTGACCTGCTTGAGACCGTCGCGTTCGATGATCTCGTCGGCTGTTCCCTCACCCGCAAACATTTTACCAAAGACATCTTTGGCAATCTTGCCCGAGATGGTCTTGTCCGCGATCCGGTCGATCAAGCCGCCCAGCGCGTCCGCGCTGATCGGGCTGTCCGCCAGATCGGTCTCAGCATTGTTCAGCGCGCCGAACAGCTCACCCATCATCCAGTTAGAGGCGATTTTGGCGTCGCGGCCAGTGGCCACAGCTTCAAAATAGTCGCCCGTCGCTTTGTCAGCGGTCAGCACGCCCGCATCATAGGTCGGCACGCCATACTGCTCGACAAAGCGCGCTTTGCGGGCTTCGGGGAGTTCCGGAAGGTCCGCTTTGATCTTCGCGATGAAGTCATCGGTCAACTCCAGCGGTAATAAGTCCGGGTCCGGAAAGTAACGGTAATCATGCGCGTCTTCTTTGGACCGCATTGTCCGGGTTTCGCCTTTTACATTATCAAAGAGCCGCGTTTCCTGATCAATCGAGCCGCCCGCTTCAAGAATTTCGATATGACGGCGCGCTTCGTAATGGATCGCTTGGCGAATAAAGCGCAGCGAGTTGACGTTTTTGATCTCACAGCGCGTGCCGAGCTCGCCGCCTGGGCGGCGCACGGACACGTTCACATCGGCGCGTAGATTGCCCTTCTCCATATCGCCGTCACACGTTCCCAGCGCGCGCACGATCTGGCGGAGCGCATCGACATAGGCCGAAGCTTCGGCGGCAGAGCGCATGTCCGGCTTGGACACAATTTCCATCAGCGCGACGCCGGAGCGGTTCAAATCGACATAGGTCTCATCCGGCGACAGATCATGGATCGACTTGCCCGCATCTTGCTCAAGATGAAGGCGCTCAATCCCGACACTTACGGGCTCACCACCTTCGGGTGTGATCTCAATCTCGCCTTCACCGACAACCGGGAACTCGAACTGGCTGATCTGATAGCCTTGCGGCAGATCGACATAGAAATAGTTCTTCCGGTCAAAGCGCGAGAACTTATTGATCTGAGCATTCAGGCCCAAACCTGTACGCACGGCCTGTTCAACGCAAAACTCATTCACGACCGGCAACATGCCCGGCAGGCCAGCATCGACGAGCGAGACCTGCGTATTTGGCTCCGCGCCAAATTCGGTCGGCGCGCCGGAGAACAATTTGGCCTTGCTGGCCACCTGCGCATGGACTTCCAGCCCAATGATCAATTCCCAGTCACCCGTCTCTCCGGATAACCAGTCTTTTTTATCTGCAACTCTGGGGGCGATGAAGGTCATTGTTTAATATCCTCCACGAGGATTACTTTGCGCACTTCTTATTATAGCTGATTGCTGCGCTTGTCGGTCCTTTTCCTCTTGTTCCAAACGGCCGCGGACTTCCAACTGGTCAGTTGGAGCGGGGATCGCTACAGGAATTTCAAAGCTGACTCTATTTGCATCAGAGCGGGCTTTGCTCATTTTCCCCTCTACAGATGCAATCGCCGGAACCGAGATATTTCCTTCACCATCAACTGAAGAAGACACTTCTGCTCGAACGTCAAAGGATATCAGCGTAATCATATTTTTCTCTTCGTCTTGAAGTTTTTCACTGACTGGAGAACGACCAATAAACTTACCAACATCTTTATCATTTTGAGCTGCGGCCACTCCCAACAGGACCTGTTTGCAAACTTGGGTCACATAGTTCTGCAACGAAATTTCGTTCTTTGAATACATCAGATCCACCACTTCTCCGGCTTCGCCGTGAATCCAGCCGCCTTCTCCAACGCACCCGCAGCCTTAAACACCGTGCTCTCATCCAGAGCTTTGCCGATCACCTGCAAGCCGAGCGGAAGGCCATTGCCGTCTAGGGCTGCGGGGACCGAGATACCGGGCAAGCCTGCGAGGTTGGCTGTCACGGTGAAGACGTCATTCAAATACATTTGCACCGGATCGTTGATCTTGCGTCCAACCGGGAAGGCTGCGGACGGCGCGGTTGGTGTGAGCAACACGTCACAGCTGTCCCACGCATTGCGGAAATCGTCAGCGATCTTGGTGCGGACCTTCTGCGCGCGCAGATAATAGGCGTCGTAATAACCGGCGGACAGCACATAGGTGCCGATCATGATGCGGCGGCGGACTTCGTCGCCGAAACCTTCCGTGCGCGTACGCTCATACGTGTCAGCGAGGTTCTCGCCGTCCACCCGCAGACCATACCGCATGCCGTCATAACGCGCGAGATTCGACGACGCTTCCGCAGGCGCGACGACGTAATAGACGGGCAGCGCATATTTCGTGTGCGGTAAAGAGACTTCAACAATCTCTGCGCCTGCATCGCGCATCCAATCGACACCTTGTTGCCAGAGCGCTTCAATTTCGGATGGCATACCGTCGATCGTATATTCTTTCGGCACACCGACGCGCAGACCTTTGACGGATTGACCACAAGCCCCACGCCAATCCGGCACAGTCTCATTGAGCGACGTGCTATCTTTCGGATCGTAACCGGCCATCGACTCTAGCAGGATCGCCGCGTCTTCGACTGTTTTGGCAATCGGACCAGCCTGATCCAGCGAACTGGCAAACGCCACGATACCGTAGCGCGAACAACGGCCATAGGTCGGCTTGATCCCGACAGTGCCGGTGAAGCTAGCGGGCTGGCGAATCGAGCCACCCGTATCCGTGGCCGTCGCACCGAGGCATAAGCCTGCGGCAACCGCTGAGGCCGAGCCACCGGACGAGCCGCCGGACACTAAATCTTCGCCATTACGCCATGGGTTGATCACAGGTCCGTAGAAGGATGTTTCGTTGGCCGAGCCCATCGCAAACTGGTCGAGATTGAGCTTGCCCAACATCACCATCCCGTCGGCTTTCATGTTCGCGCTGACCGTGGATTCGTAGGTCGGGGTGAAGTCGCCGAGAATCTTTGACGCTGCGGTGCTCTTCACGCCCTCCGTGCAGAAAAGGTCTTTCATGCCCAGTGGCGCCCCTTCGAGTTTCCCAACCGTTCCGGACGCCCGGCGCTCATCTGACGCTTTCGCCTGATCTCGCGCTAGGTCGAAGGTCGGCGTGATGAAGGCATTCAGTCCACTAGCCGCCTCGCAAGCCTCAATATGCGCGTCAGTCAGCTCAACGGAGGAGAAGTCGCCCGCTGTCAGGCCGTCAAGCGCCCCCGCGAGAGTCATTTTGGTGAGATCTGTCATGATCTATTCCACCGAACGTGGGACGACAAAGAAGCCATCCTCAGCTTTAGGCGCATTGGCGAGAATCTGATCCCGGATACCACCGGCTGTGACGATATCAGGCCGCATCGGCGCACGCATATCGACGGCAGAGGTCATAGGCTCGACGCCTTCGACATCGACTTCGCCGAGTTGCTCGATCCAAGCGAGAATACCGTTCAAATCGTCGGCGATAGCGCCGCATTGGCTATCTTCGACGTGCAGGCGTGCAAGACGGGCGATCTTTTTGACATCGTCACGGCTGACGCCATGTTCTGGTTCGGCCACGGGGCTCTCCAAAGGTTGAAACGACGCCCGTTACCAATGCGGCTGACAGCTCGCAAGCATTGTGCGCGTCATATACGTTGAAACATCCGAAACGCCTCGCTATCGGGCACTTCCTTATGAAATACGACAACCCACATATGTCTCCGCATTCGCCGCGCATGGGCAATGCCTTTACCCGCTGGGTTGGATCGTTCGGCCTGAGGCTGATCGGTTGGAAACTCAAGGGCCGGATGCCCGACGCACCAAAATTTGTCATCATTGGCGTTCCCCACACATCCAATTGGGACGCCATCGCCGCGTCCCTCGCTATGCTGGCCAGCGGGTTCAAATACACGTTTCTGATCAAGAAAGAGTGGTTCTTCTGGCCAATGGGGCCGATGTTTCGCGCGATTGGCGGCTATCCCGTTGATCGAAGCAAGGGCAGCAATGCCGTGCGGCAGCTTACGCGCATTTTCAAAGACAATGACCGAATCTGCATCGGTTTTCCGCCAGAAGGCACCCGTAGTAGAGTGGATCGCTATAAGACTGGCTTCCTGCGGGTCGCCTATGCTGCCAATGTCCCCGTCTTCATTTGTGCCTTTGACGGTCCGAACAAACATGTCGTGCTCGACCGGGAATTCCCGCTGACGGGCGACATCGACGTCGATGCGAAAGCCATCAAAGACTATGTTGATGCTACTTGGGTCGGTATAAATCCTGAAAACCAGTTCCCGCCGACGACCTCCAACCTGTCAGACGTTTAATGAGATCCGAAAGCGAACTATCGATCGCGACACATTAGGCTCGACCCTATGGACCCATATCCACATCTCGCCCCAACCTCTCTGGTCAAGCCGGAATACCGGATCGGAAACCGATTCACCCGGTGGATCGGGCGTAACCTCCTGTCGATTCTGGGCTGGAAAACTCTCGGTGATCCGCCGGACATGCCCAAGGTCGTCATTATCGCCGCGCCGCATACATCCAACTGGGACCTGATCATCGCCCTCAGCGCCATGCTGGCCTATGGGATGCCGATCTACTTCATGATGAAGAAGGAGGCCTTTTTCTGGCCTCTGGGTCTCTTGTGGAAGAAGATGGGCGGCATTCCCATCTCCCGGAAGTCGAAGAATGATGTAACCGGACAGATGGCGGACCGTTTTGCGGAAGAAGATACGCTATGGATCGCCATTACACCCGAAGGAACCCGGTCCAGCGTTCCCGGTTATAGGAAGGGCTATTTGCGGATTGCGCAGGCCGCCAATGTTCCGGTCTATCTGTTTGGCGTTGATGCCCGGCACAAAATCGTGATTTTCGACAAGGTGTTGGAAACGACTGGCGATATTGATGCCGACGCCGAGGCCCATCGAGCCTATGTCAGCGCGCATTATAACGGCATTAAGCCCAGAAATGGCTAAGCCAAATATAGGCCAGTCAGGCTCACGCTCAGGCGCCACCCGCTCGCGACGATCAGCCCCTTGAACACGCCGACACACGTCATCGTGGCTCTAGCCGCCCTGTCGCACCGCGAGAATCGTACCCGAAATATCTGGGTTTTGGCCGGAGCGCTCATCCCCGACGCCATCATCTTCCTATGGGCCCCGTGGCAACGCTGGGGCCTCGGACGAGACTGGGGCGCGATCTGGGATCAGCATTATTTTGAAGAGCCGATGCAGACATGGGTCGCCCTGTTCAACAGTGTTCCGGTCTATGCCGGGCTGCTACTGATCGGTTGGTGGCAGCGAGGAACAGTATGGGGCGGCCTACTGTTGGCCTCTGCCGCTGCGGCTCTGCTTCACATTGCTCTTGATGCGCCCGTTCACGGCCATGACGCTTACCGCCATTTCTGGCCGATCAGCGATTGGCGCTTTTACAGCCCGGTCTCCTACTGGGAGGGGGATTTACACGCACGCTGGGTTTCGCTGGTCGAGGCCGCGCTAATGTTGGTCGGCACGATTGTGCTTTGGCGGCGCTTTCCAAAGACTTGGGTTCGCGTCGTGCTGTCTATTTTGCTCGCTCTGACACTGATTGGCACAGCGATGCAGCAGCTTGCCGCCATGCAGGTCTCCGGCTAGGGCGCTCTCCCATGGCTTTTATCGATCTTTCCACGCTTGCCGCGACCTCTGGTGCGCTGCTCGGCCTTGATCCGGGGACGAAGACACTCGGCCTGGCCATTTCCGACCGGACCCGTCTGATTGCGACTCCCCTGCTGACCATCAAGCGTAAGAAGTTCACGCCCGATGCCACCCAGCTACTTGAGCATTACCACGTCAATGACTGCAGCGCGCTGATCGTCGGTCTGCCGCTCAATATGAACGGCTCTGAAGGACCGCGCGTCCAGTCCGTCCGTGATTTTTGTAACAACCTACTGCGTCTGGATGATCTTCCAATCTTTCTTTGGGATGAGCGCTTATCGACGGCGGCCGTCACGCGCGACATGATCGAAGCTGATGTCAGACGGTCCAAGCGCGCAGAAAAAGTCGATGCATTAGCGGCCGGATATATTCTACAAGGTGTGCTTGATAGGTTGCGCGCTTGATTGACTCGCCTGCCCTGCCTTTCTAAGGCCCGCACAGTTTTGCACCGGAGCGCTTGTGACCCCATTCGAGGGATATGAATTCACAAAGAGGCATTGCCTCGATATTTCCGATTTCAACCGTGCCGATATTGAAAATCTGTTGGCGCTCGGCGCGCATTATTCTGATCTCAATGTGCAGAAGCATGGACCGCGCGATGCTCTCGCTGGAAAAACGCTGATCAATCTCTTCTTCGAGAATTCGACACGGACAGAAAAATCCTTCGAGCTCGCCGGGAAACGACTCGGCGCGGACGTGATTTCAATGCAAATTGGTAGCTCTTCCGTAAAGAAGGGCGAGACCCTGCTCGACACAGCGGCCACTCTCAACGCGATGAACCCTGATTTGCTGGTCGTACGACATGGCTGTTCGGGCGCACCGTCATTGCTGGCACAAAAAGTGTCTTGCTCCGTCATCAATGCAGGCGACGGCATGCATGCCCATCCGACCCAAGCTTTACTGGATGCACTGACCCTGCGTCAGGCTTTCGACGGTGACTTCTCTGGCATCCGGATCGCAATCTGCGGCGATGTTCTGCACTCCCGCGTGGCGCGGTCCAATGTGCAGCTGCTCAATATGCTGGGCGCTGAGGTCCGGCTTGTCGGTCCCCCCACGCTGATCCCGACCGATGCGGATCAATGGGGCGTTGATGTGTTTCACGACATGAAGTCGGGCCTCGCCGGATGCGACGTGATCATGATGTTGCGCCTTCAAATGGAACGGATGAGTGGGGCGTTCGTCCCATCAAAACGCGAATATTTTCACTATTATGGGCTGGACAGAACCAAGCTGACTTACGCGAAAGACGGCGCGCTCGTCATGCACCCCGGCCCGATGAACCGCGGCGTCGAGATTAGCTCCAATATCGCTGACGATCCGGACGTGTCGCTGATTACACAACAAGTCGCTGCCGGGGTCGCGATCCGCATGGCGGTCCTTCATGCCTTATCGGAGGGCATCCGATGAGCGCCCTAACTCTCACCGATATTCGCATCATGGATCCAGAGAGTGGCCGTGACGAGGTCGGCCATGTGCTGATCGAGGACGGGCGGATTGCCGCTCTCGGCGACACGCCCGTGCGCGGCGAGGTCATTGACGGACACCGCCTGACCTGTGCGCCGGGGCTGATCGATGCGCGCGTCAAAGCCGGAGAGCCCGGCCAAGAGAACCGAGAAACACTTGCCACGGCTGCGAAAGCTGCGCTGGCGGGCGGCGTGACGCAGATCGTTGTCCAACCCCAGACCGAACCGATCATTGATGATCTGTCGCTCGTCGACTTCATTCTACGCAAGGGAGAAGCGCTCGACGTTGACGTTCATGTCGCCGGCGCGCTGACCAAAGGGCTCGACGGGCGCACCATGACCGAGATCGGCCTGATGACCGATGTGGGCGCCGTGTTTTTCGCGTCCGGGCCGAACCCGGTCGAGGACGCACAAATCATGCGGCGCTTGATGGCCTATTCGGCGACCTTCAATGCGCTGATCAGCAACAGCCCGGTCACGCCCGCTCTGTCGAACGGTACTTGCGCGCACGAATCGGATGTTTCCGCGCGTCTTGGCCTGCCCGCCGCCCCGGCGATTTCCGAGCGCATTATGGCCGAGCGCGACATGGCGCTGGCGGAGCTAACCGGCGGTCGCCTGCTGCTCGACCTGATTTCCAGCGCCGAGACCGTCGACAGTGTGCGCCGCGTCAAAGGCCGCGACATTGACGTGTCCGCTTCCGTTTCGATCAACCATCTCGCGCTCAACGAACTCGACATTGGCGATTACCGCACCTTTGCCAAGCTCGACCCGCCGCTGCGCGAGGAACGCGACCGCCAAGCCCTGCTGCGCGGCGTCGAAGACGGCACGATTGACATTATCGTGTCCGATCACGATCCGCAGAGCGCCGGACGCAAACGCCTGCCTTTTGCCGAAGCCACCCCTGGCGCGGTCGGGCTCGAACTTCTGCTCGCCGTCGGCCTGAAACTCGCCGCCGAGGAAGAGCTTGACCTGATGGCGTTCCTACGCGCCGTCACCATCAACCCCTCAGACCTGTTAGGCCTCAAGGGCGGACGGCTCAGTGTCGGCGCGCCTGCCGATCTCGTCATCTTTAGCGAAACTGATCCGTGGGTGCTCGATTCAGAGGCGCTGTTGTCGCGGTCTAAGAACACGCCGTTTGATGACCGGCGCATGACCGGACGCGTGCGTCACACGATCAAGGCTGGCCGAATCGTCTACTCCGCGACCTGATCCGGCGTGACCCCTGCCTTGCGCAGCTCTGCGCCCATCTGTCCGGTCAATACGCAAAACAACATGCGGAAATCCGAGAAGAGCGACCAGAGCGGATAGGTAAAGGTGGCGGGCTTGTTCTTTTCAATCAGCCCGTGGCTCACCCAGGCGAAGAAATAGCCCGCGACCAGAACCAGCGGCAAAAACGCCCAACGCCCCGTCATAATCACAGCGATCAACACGCCAATCGCAATCGCCGTCCCGACATAGTGCCAGGCCCGCGTCGCCGGCCGCGCATGCTCGCGCAGATAATAGGGCCAGAACTCCGCATAGCTTGTGATCGTTTTCATGCTCCCACCCTACCAAAAACCAACAGGTTAAGCAAAAGTGACTCTTATTATCGCTTCATTAACCCTGTGTCTTTACCACATCCCTGTCTCCTATGAGACACCCACCATTCACCTAATACCTTCGGGCGCTTCGGCGCCCTTTTTTTTGCCCGCGCCTCACCCTCACCTTTTCACCTCTGCGCAAAGATGAGGATCGGTGAAGAAAACGGCTTGAGGTGTGTGATGCGCGCGTTATATAGCGCGCCACCCCGCGTGGTGATCCGCAATAGCTCAGTTGGTAGAGCAATTGACTGTTAATCAATGGGTCGTAGGTTCGAGTCCTACTTGCGGAGCCACGCGCGGGGCTTTTCTCTTTACCATCCTCATCTCGATAGCCGTCCGGGCAAGCGCCATCGTGCGGTCAGACGGCTTGGCCTGACGGGGATCGGCACTCCCTTGGAAGTGACACAGGGCGCGGGTCTCTACCCGCCGAAGGATAGAGGAAAAGACACACCTATTTACGACGGGAAGACACCCGCGCGAGGTGATCAGCCTGATGCCGCCGCCCCGGCGCGCTGTCCATCTTTGCGGGGTCCCCGGCCTAACCTGACCCGCCAGACGCGGCGAAGCAGGATGTTTGGCTCTCGGGGTCCGCATCGACCAACAACGCACACAGGCGAGACATCAAAGGGCGCAGCGCGGGTGCATAAGCCCGCCCGCATCCCGCTTAGTCTTACGCGGTTCCCGTTTGACCGAGCGCCGCCAGATCACTCTGGCGCGGGACGTCCCCCGCACGCAAATCCAAGCCGTCACACCTGCTCGCCACACCGAGGGTCATGCACCTCCCCGTGTCTGTA
>Ga0189291_100110_pt1 | contig 85898 bp, 78 predicted proteins | sample UW1redminimetaG_FD_130331 | JGI IMG/M metagenome (GOLD analysis project Ga0189291, IMG submission 130331) | Marine microbial communities from the Costa Rica Dome - UW179B-red mini metaG | ecosystem: Environmental > Aquatic > Marine > Oceanic > Photic zone | place: Costa Rica: the Eastern Pacific...
GGCGTTCAACATATCTTCTATCGCGCGTCGTTCACGTAGGTTAAGCTCTCTATGTGCCACCTTTCATTCTCCTTGCTTTCCAGCAAGATAGGGGAAATTTCGCAACCCAGTTTAGAATGTGCCTTTTGGCATTCTCTATCTCTTATAATCAGTATTATGTAATTTTTCTATGCGCTCAGGCTCACCTAAACAATCAATCACGCGCCGTAACCCACTGAAATACATAAGTGTGCCGATCCTCTGGACCAACATCCCAAACCAGCAATTGCCTTCGTCCACGTCACAGCCTAGCACTTTACCCTAGATGCGCGACACGGCTACAGGAGCGAACATGTCCGACCTTTACCAATCCCGACTGACACGCCTGCGTCAACGCATGGCTGACACTGGTGTCGACCTCGTGGTTGCCGGACCAAGCAGCCATATGATGTGGCTGACCGGTTTGAACCCGCATGGCGATGAACGTCCCGTAATGTTGATGATCAGCGCAACAGCGGCCGGTTTCCTGATGCCGGGTCTCAACGCCGACAGCGCCCGCCAAAAGACCGATCTGCCGTTCTTTTGCTGGGACGACGCTGACGGCCCTGATCGTGCCTTGGATGAGCTGCTGGGCGCCGTAGATGCCAAGCGTCCCGGTCTGACCGTTGCCTTGGATGAAACCATGCGCACGGATTTCTCCCTGTTGCTGCTTGCCGCGCTGGACAAGCCCAAGCATACCTTCCTGCATCAAACCGTCGGCTATCTGCGTGGCCTCAAGGATGATGCAGAATATCAAGCGCTTAAGGCCTCTGCGCGGCTCAATGACGCGGCTGTGCAGCACGGCTTTGGCTGCCTGCGCGAAGGCATGACCGAGATGGAGCTTCAGACCATCATTCGCGATTATTACAAGGCCAACGGCGCAGCGCCGGAGTTCACGATCGTTGGCTTTGGCGCAAATGGCGCGTTTCCCCATCATCACACCGGTCAAACCCGGCTGGAGCGTGATATGGCCATCTTGATCGACACGGGGTGCCGGTATCAAGGGTATCCATCAGACATGACCCGTTGCGGTTGGTTTGGCGATCCGGATGCGGAATTTCTTAAGGTTGCTGCAGTGGTTGAAGGCGCGGTTCAGGCCGCCGTTGATGCCGCGCGGCCCGGCATGAAAGCGTCAGATCTGGACAAAGTGGCACGTGATCACATCACTGAGGCCGGATATGGCAAGGAATTTCTGCACCGTTTGGGCCATGGCGTCGGAATTGATGTGCATGAGCCGCCCTATATCACGGTCACGTCTGACACCGTTCTGGAGGTCGGGAATGTCTTTTCCATTGAGCCGGGAATTTACTTAAAGCAACGCTTTGAAATAAGACTGGAAGATATTGTAATTATGCGAGAAAATGGCGCTGAGATTCTCTCAGAGTTACCCCGGGATTTGGTCATTTCAAACGCTTGAACAGATTGAAAAGGGGGCACCCGCCCCCTACCCCAAAGCATATCCAGCGCCGCGCACCGTGCGGATCGGATCGTCGCCGCCATGCTGCGTGAGCGCTTTGCGCAGCCGGGCGATATGAACATCAACCGTGCGCGTATCCACATAGATGTCGCGTCCCCAAACGTGGTCAAGCAGTTGGTCACGGCTGAACACACGCCCCGGTTTTTCAAGCAACGTCACCAAAAGACGGTATTCCGTTGGCCCAAGCTTCAGCTCCTGATCCGCGCGGCTGACACGGTGGCTTTCTGTATCAAGGGCGATGTCCTGATAGGACAAAGGTGCCCCTGAGGCCGCAGGCCGCGAACGGCGCAACTGGTTGCGCACACGGGCCATCAACTCGCGCAGGGAATAAGGTTTGATGATGTAATCATCCGCACCGGTTTCCAGCCCGCGCACGGCGTCCACCTCTTCGGATCGGGCCGAGAGCATGATCACCGGAATATGGCGCGTGTCATCGCGGGTTTTGAGCTGGCGACAGACCTCGATCCCGCTCATCAGTGGCATCATCCAATCCAGGATCACCAGATCAGGCGCAGCCTCGGCCACCAGAAGCATCGCTTCCTCGCCGTTTTGTGCCTGGGTTACAGCAAAGCCCTCAGCTTCAAGATTGTACGCCAGAACCTCGCGCTGTGCTGGTTCATCCTCGACCAGCAAGACCTGCGGTTGTGTCACACTCATTTTCTTAAGCCTTTGATGCCACGGATGTTTTATCCGCCTTCGGCCGTGCATCTGCCGGAGCAACACCGGTGACCAGATAAACCACCTGTTCAGCGATAGAGGTCACATGATCCCCCATACGTTCGACGTTCTTGGCGATGAAATGCAGGTGCATACAGGCGGTGATGTTGCGCGGATCCTCCATCATGAAGGTCAGGAATTCACGGAACAACGCATTGTACATTTGATCGAGATCTTCATCGCGGGCGATGATATCCAGTGCCAATTCGGCGTCTCGCTGGATATAGGCATCCAGCGCATCTTTCAGCATCGCCTCTACCGTGCGGGCCATGCGGCGGATCGAACCGGCGCTGTCATTCACCGGCGGCATCTGCGACAGAACCCCGGTGCGTTTGGCCATGTTCTTGGCATAGTCACCGATGCGTTCAAGATTGGCGCTGATCTTGATCACGCTCAGCACCAGCCGCAGGTCAATCGCCGCAGGCGCGCGCAGCGCAATCAAACGCGCCGCCTGATCATTGATCAGCTCTTCTAGCCCATCAATGGCCCGGTCCCCTGCCCGCACTTTGTCGGCCAGTTCCTCATCGCGTGTTTCAAGTGATTGTGCGCCCAGGCGAATGGCATCTTCCACCAGGCCGCCCATCTTCATGATCTGCGCCTGAATGGATTCAAGGTCACGGTCAAATGCGGATGCAATATGTTGATCTTGCATGATATTATCCAATCCGTCCGGTAATGTAGCTTTCGGTGCGCGGATCTTCCGGCGCTGTGAAAATCTTGTCTGTTTCGCCAAATTCAACAAGGTTGCCGAGGTGGAAGAAAGCGGTTTTCTGACTGACCCGCGCGGCCTGCTGCATCGAGTGGGTGACGATCACCACTGAATAGCTTTGGCGCAGCTCATCAATCAGTTCCTCAACCTGCGCTGTGGCAATCGGGTCAAGGGCCGAACAGGGCTCATCCATCAGCAAAACTTCGGGTTCCGTGGCCACTGCGCGGGCAATACACAACCGCTGTTGTTGACCGCCGGACAGGCCGGTGCCGGGCGCATGCAGGCGGTCTTTCACCTCGTTCCAGATCGCCCCGCGGCGCAGCGCTTTCTCAACGATATCATCCAGTTCCGCCTTGTTCCGGGCCAGCCCGTGAATGCGGGGTCCGTATGCCACATTGTCGTAGATCGACTTGGGAAACGGGTTCGGCTTTTGGAACACCATCCCGACCTTGGCACGCAGCTGCACCGGGTCAACCTTGCGGTCATAGATATCCTCGCCATCAATGCGGATATCGCCTTCGACACGGCACACATCAATGGTGTCGTTCATCCGGTTGATACAGCGTAGAAAAGTCGATTTGCCGCAGCCGGACGGGCCGATAAAGGCGGTGACGGTATTGGCCTCGATATCCACGTTCACGTCTTTGATTGCGTGGGTGTCACCGTAGTACACCTGCACATTGCGGGCCGCGATTTTGGCGGGATGCCCCGTTTGGTTCTGCATCGCGTCTTTCTCCGAAATAATAGTGTCTCTCATGGGATCAGACCTCTTTTACCAACGCCGCTCGAACCGGCGGCGCAGCAGCACGGCGATTGCGTTCATTGTGATCAGGAACACCAGCAGGATGATGATACCACCCCAGGCGCGCTCATAGAATGCCGGGTCGGCACGTTTGGCCCATTCATAGATTTGGGCCGGCATGGCGGAGTTTGGATCCATCAGGCCAGAGGTGATGCCATCGGGCGGGTTGGAGGCGATAAAGCCGACCATGCCGATCAGCAGCAGTGGCGCTGTTTCGCCAAGCGCCTGCGCCAGCCCGATAATGGTGCCGGTCAGGATGCCCGGCGCGGCCAGTGGCAGCACGTGATGGAACACCGATTGCATCTTGGAGGCCCCGACCCCCAACGCCGCATCCCGGATCGATGGCGGCACCGATTTGAGCGAGGCACGGGTTGAAATGATGATCGTCGGCAAGGTCATCAGCGTCAGCACCAGACCACCCACCAAAGGTGCGGAATTGGGCAGGTGCATGTAGTTGATAAACACCGCCAGACCAAGAATACCAAAGACGATGGATGGCACTGCAGCAAGGTTCGAAATGTTGACCTCGATGATATCCGTGATCCAGTTTTTCGGGGCAAATTCCTCAAGATAGATCGACGCGGCAACGCCGATGGGCAGGGCCAGCGCCAGCACCACCAGCATCATGAAAAAAGACCCGATCATCGCGACGCCCATGCCCGCCGCTTCGGGCCGCTGGTCAGAGGCATCCGCGCCGGTGATGAAGTCCAGGTTGAAGCGTTTGCGCAGGCTGCCATCGGCGATCAATGCATCCACCAGATCAAGCTGTGCGGCATTGATGCTTTTGTCATTGGCGATAGATGCGCGGGTCACACGGCCCTTGAGATATCCATCGACGCGACTGTTGGTCAGAAACTCGAACTCAATCGTTTGGCCAATCACATTAATGTCTTGCAGAACATAGTCCCGAAGGGTCGCCGCTGCATTCTTGGACAGAAGCGCCGCCATCTCCTTGGATTTCAGCTTGGTCTCGATACCGGCGGCGGCGATCTTTTTCTCAAAGGCCGCCTTCATCAATGGCGCATAACCAAAGGTCGAAACTTTCTTGATGTCGTCGATATTGCGATTGCCTTTCTTGTCCAGCTTGGCCTCCAGCAAGGGCACCTCTAGCGTGACGTAGGTTTGTTGAAAGGCGCCTGTCCCGCGCGAGATGATGGTGGTCAGCAAGATCACCAGCATCAGCAGGCCCACGGCAATCGCGGCCAGACCGTACATCTTGAACCGGGCCTCGGCGCGGTTGCGCTTTTGGGTGCGGGCATCCTGCACCAGCAGGGATGCACCCGATGGGGTGATATCGGTCATTCGTACTGCTCCCGGTATTTGCGCACGATATAAAGCGCCAGAACATTCAGTCCCAGCGTCAGAACAAACAGTGTCAGACCCAGCGCAAAGGCGACCAATGTCTCTGGCGAGGCAAAGTCCGTATCACCGGTCAACTGGCTGACAATGCGGGTGGTGATGGTGGTCATGGCCTCCAGCGGATTGACCGAGACGCGGGCAATGGCCCCTGCCCCCAGCACCACGATCATGGTCTCGCCAATGGCGCGGCTGGCGGCCAGCAGCACCGCGCCGACAATCCCCGGCAAGGCGGCGGGCAAGATCACCTGCCGCACGGTTTCCGAATGGGTCGCGCCAAGGCCGAATGACCCGTCACGCAGGCTTTGCGGAACCGCGTTGATGATGTCGTCGGACAGGGAGGACACGAACGGGATCAACATGATGCCCATCACCAAACCCGCGGTCAGGACGGATGTCGCGCCGCTCATCCATTCCACGCCCAATATCCCATCCTCGCCCCGCCCGAACAGCCGCACCAAGGCAGGGCCAACAGTCAGCAAGGCAAAGAGGCCATAAACGATGGTTGGAATCCCCGCGAGGATCTCAAGCAATGGCTTGGCAATCCCGCGCAGTTTTGGACCGGCATATTCGCTGAGATAGATCGCGGCAAACAGTCCAATCGGCACCGCGACCAAAAGCGCAATTATGGAAATATAAAGCGTGCCCCACAGCAGCGGCAGGATCGACAGATCGCTGTCGCCGCGAAAGTTGGGCGCCCATTTGGGGCCAAGGAAAAAGTCTTTCCAGTCATGCAGGCGGAAGAAGTTGATCGATTCAAAAAGCATCGACAGAACGATGCCCACCGTGGTCAGAATGGCCAGCGAGGCAGCCACGATCAGCAAGACCATAACGCCGCGCTCCACGATATTGCGGGCGCGGAATTGTGGGTCTGCGACGCGCAGGGCCAGCGCCAGACCGGCCAGCGCGATCAGCAGAACCGCCGCCGCCATCCAGAACCGCCCCTTCCCGTTCAATTCCCGTGATTTCTGTGCCGCGGCCAGAATAAAAGGTTCGACCTCAGAACCCAGCGCCACGCCAACCTCGCCCAGTGTCCCGCGCAGCGCCGATGGATCATCTGCCATCGCGGCAATGTCTGCCCTGCTCAGCGCACCCTGCGCCAGCGCAATGTCCAGACCATCGGCCACACGGCGCACATCCGACAGGATCAGGCTTTGTGTGCCGACGCTGTCGATCTTGTCCGCTGGGATCAACGGCAGAACCGCGTTCTGCACCACCGCAGGCTGTGCCAACAGCCAAATCAGCAGAACCCCCAAGGCAGGAACAGCGGCAAACATCGCCGCTGTCATTCCGTAATAATTCGGCAAGGAGTGCAGCACCCTCGCGTCGCCGCCTGCGCGGGCCATGACCCGGCTGCGGGCCATGACGTAGCCCAAAAGCGCAATCGCCAGCACAGCGACAAAAAGCGCCATGCCAAGCGGCACTCCGAGAAACGTTGTGGCAGTTGTGGCCATCATTGTGCTGGTCCTGCTCTGTCTGCAATTCAGTCAAAAAACCGGAGGCCACAGTGCTGTAGCCTCCGGTCTGGATCATCAGGATCAGGGCTTAGGAGCCGCCGCCCATTACCGCTTCGCCGGATACAGTTTCTTGTGTCTCGGCCAGTTCAGGATCGGAGACCAGACCGTATTCGGCCAATGGACCATCTGGGCCAGCGATCTCGTCCGCGACGAAAAACTCAGCATATTCTTTCAGGCCGGGGATCACGCCGATGTGGGCTTTCTTGACATAGAAGAACAACGGGCGGGAGACTGGATATTCGCCGGTTGCGATGCTTTCGGTCGAAGGCACAACGCCGGACATGGTTGCGACCTGCAGCTTGTCCGTGTTGTTTTCGTAGAAGGCCAGACCAAAGACGCCGATGCCGTCCTTGTTGCTTTCGATGCGGGCCAGGGTTTCGGTGTAGTCACCGTCAATGTCCACGGATTTGCCGTCGGTGCGCAGCGCGATGCAGGCTTTCTCGGCGGCTTTTTTCTTGGCTTTGTCACTGTCGCCGGTGGCGGCGGCCAGGAAGACGTCAAAATCGCCGGTGGCTTCACAGCCGGCCAGGATCACCTTGTCTTCGAACACTTCGCGGGTGCCGTGCTTGGTGCCGGGCACATAGGCCTGAATAGGCTGCGCGGGGAAGTCGGCGTTCACTTCGTTCCACATGGTGTAGGGGTTGTCGACAACCTTGCCGTCCATCACGATCTTGTCGGACAGGGCTTTGTACCAATCAGTCGGGGTGAATTCGAAACCGTTGCCGTTGATGTCAGAGGCAAAGACGATGCCATCATAGCCGATGCGCACTTCGATGATGTCGGTCACGCCGTTTTCCGCGCAGGCTTTGATCTCTTTTTCTTTGATCTTGCGCGATGCGTTGGCCACGTCGATGGTGTTTTCGCCGACGCCTTCGCAGAAACGCTTGAGACCAGCAGAAGAGCCACCGGATTCTACAACAGGTGTCGGGAAGTCAAAGTTTTCGCCAAAAGCTTCGGCAACGATGGAGGCGTATGGCAGCACGGTGGATGACCCGGCAACCTGCACCTGATCGCGCGCGGCAGCAGCAGTGGCAGAAACGGCAGCAATGGCCAGCGCGGATGTGGTGAGTTTTGTCAGCGACATGATGTCTCCTGTCAGTCAAATCGGTGATCACCCCTATGGTGATCTCAGCGCCCGTCTAGAAGTCCGGTGCTGTGCTTTTGTGACAGTTACATTACAGTTTTATGACAGGGCCGGTTATTCCACAAAGACTGTGGAAATATGGGTCAATTGCCCTCGGAATCCAGCGGCAGGATCACGGTGAAGGTGGACCCCTGCCCAAGTTGTGACGCGATTCTGAGCCGCCCGCGATGGCGGTTTAGGATATGTTTGACAATCGCCAGACCCAGCCCTGTGCCGCCCAGAGCGCGGCTGCGGTGGCTGTCGGCGCGATAGAACCGTTCGGTCAGGCGCGGCAGGTGCAGCGCATCAATGCCCGGTCCCTGATCTTGTACCACCACCCGCACTGCAGGCCCGCGCAGGGCCGGATCGCGCAAATTGGTTTCGGTGCTGATCGAAACCTCTTGGCCTGAGCCGCCATATTTGATCGCGTTCTCAATCAGGTTGGTGAAAACCTGCAACAATTGATCCCGGTCCCCCAATATGCGCAGCGGCGCCACCTCGAAATCAGGGCTAAGCGTTACTTCGTTGTCCGCCGCCAGCGGATTGAGATTGCGCAGGGTCGTTTGCAACACTTCGATCAGATCCGTTTGCGCGGTCGGACGCACCCGCTCATCGGCTTCGACCCGGCTCAGCGACAACAGGTCTCCCACCAGGCGGTTCATCCGCCCCGCCTCATCCGCCATGATCCCCAGAAAGCGATCCCGCGCCTTGGCGTCATCCCGCGCCGGACCGGACAGCGTTTCGATAAACCCCATCAGAGCGGTGAGCGGCGTACGCAATTCGTGGCTGACATTGGCGACAAAATCCCGGCGCATCTGTCCGGCCTGGGCCAGTTGAGTGACATCCTGAAAGCTCAGGATCAGAAACCCGTGGTTTTCCATGTGCCGCAGTGTCACGTCAAAGGTCGTGCTGCGCCCTGCGTCACCCGCCAGAAAAGGGGCCATGCGGGGTTTGCGGTCGCTCAGGCATTGCTCGACGGCGTCGACTAGCGCGGGCTGGCGCAGGCCGGTCACAAAGTTGCGCCCCTGAAGCCCCGCCCCCAGGAGATCCTGCGCCGCCGGGTTCATCGCCACGATCCGTTCATTGCGATCAATCGCCAGCGTCGGCAGCGGCAGAGCCCCGATCAGATCCGGCAGAAGCAGGGCGTCAGGCATGGATCAAAGCGGCTTGAGATCGCGGCGGAACCGCGCCGCGTTTTCCGTGTAGTGTTCGGCGCTCGCGGTCAGCCCTTTGAAGGCCGCCTCGTCCAATTGCCGCACCACTTTGCCCGGTGCGCCCATCACCAGCGACCCATCCGGGATCACCTTGTTTTCCGTGATCAAGGCCCCTGCCCCGATCAGGCAATTCTTGCCGATCTTGGCACCGTTCAGCACGGTCGCGCCCATGCCGATCAGGCTGTTGTCGCCAATGGTGCAGCCGTGCAGCATCACTTTGTGACCGATGGTGCAATTGACCCCGATGGTCAGCGGATAACCCAGATCGGTGTGGAACACACAGTTTTCCTGCACGTTGCTGCCTTGGCCCACATGGATCACCTCGTTGTCACCGCGCAGGGTACAGCCAAACCAGACCGAAGATCCGGGCTCAAGCACCACATTGCCAATCACATTGGCATCTGGCGCAACCCACGCGTCGCCATTCACAGTTGGGCGGATATCGCCAAGGGCATAAAGGGTCATGATGTTTCCTCAAATTCAGATTGCAGCCCGCGCACGTGATCGTTCAGCCAGGGTTGCTGCAACCTGCGCAGGCGCGTGGCCTCGATGATGGTTTTCAATTGCGCCTCGGTCTTGTCCAGATCATCATTTACCAGCACGTAGTCATAGCCGCCCCAATGGCTGATCTCGTCCCAGCTTTTCTCCATCCGGCGGGCAATCACTTCTGGACTGTCGAGATTGCGTTTCTCCAGCCGCGTGCGCAGCTCTGCGATGGAGGGTGGCAGCAAAAAGATCGAAAGCGTGTGCGCCCCAAGCGCGGAATTGGTGATCTGCTGTGCGCCCTGCCAGTCGATATCAAACAACACGTCACGCCCCGCATTGATCGCCTGTTCGACGGGGGCACGCGGGCTGCCGTAGAAATTGCCAAAAACATGGGCGTGCTCCAGCATCTGATCATCTGCCACATGATCCTTGAAGGTCTTTTCAGGCATGAAGTGGTAATCAACGCCATCCTGCTCCCCGTCCCGCATCGGGCGGGTGGTGGCGGAAACGGAGAAGCTCAGATCCGTGTCCCATTTGCGCAGCCGTGTGGCCAATGTGGATTTGCCAGCACCCGAGGGCGAACTGAGGATGATCAAAAGACCGCGGCGGTCCTGTTTCTGGGCGCTGCTCATGGGTTACTCCACATTTTGTACTTGTTCCCGCATCTGGTCGATCACCGCCTTGAGGGCAAGGCCCACGCGGGTCAATCCCGTGTTCTGGGCCTTGGAACACAGGGTATTTGCCTCGCGGTTGAATTCCTGCATCAGGAAATCCAGCTTGCGTCCGACCGGTCCGCCCTCGGCCAGCAGATCCCGCGCGGCGCTCACATGGGCGCCCAGGCGGTCGATCTCTTCGGTGATGTCGGATTTGACGGCGATCAGGGCCAGTTCCTGCGCCACACGGTCTGCATCAGCGCCATCTGTGTTGTCCATCACTTTGGCCAGATTGCGCCGCAGGGTGTCTTGCATCTCAACGGCGCGGATGGCGGCGGCTTCCGCAGCGTCACTGGTCAGGGTCTCGACCTCCGCCAGCTGGCCGGCCAGAACCTCGGCCAAAGCGGCCCCTTCGGCAGATCGCATCGCGTTGAAATCATTCAGAACCGCCGAGAAATCTGCCAGCAGCACCTTGCAAAGCGCCGCGCCGTCATCTTCATGGCTGGCCTGTTCCAGCACGCCGCGCATGGTCACGATGTCCGTCGCCTTGGACGGCGCAAGCGAGACATTCGCGTCCATCGCACGCGCCTCGATCTGGTGCAGGGCGTTCAGAACGACATGCAGCTGATCTTCGTTGATCACAAGCGTGCCGCCGCCCTCTTCGCGGGTCAGGCGCAGATTGCAGGTGACATTGCCCCGCGCCGCCGCTGCGCCAAGTGTCTTGCGCAGCCCTGCCTCAAGCCCATCCACCCAATCAGGCACGCGCAGGCGCAGATCCAACCCCTTGCCGTTTACCGCACGCAGCTCCCAGCTCCAGCTGAAGGGCGGATGCGCACCGGTGGCCGAGGCAAAACCTGTCATGGATCGGATCATCATTGTTCCCTTCGCTGCCCCATCGCTGCGCTTGCAATATGGCGAAACCCCCGCGCGGGGCAAGCCCTGCCCGCCCGGCCGCGTTAACCAGTGTTTAGAAAAATTCACCAAATGGACTAAAAATGAGGTATTTATAGTTTGGTAAGTTTTGCGGCGTGGGGGCGGTGCAATGGCCATGGCAACACCTGTCACAGATACAGGTGGCCTGTGGTATTTTCGTTGTTGAGGGATGTAGGTCCATGACCGATCTGCCAGAAGAAAATTCGAAAATCGTGTCCATTCTGGACTATCAACCCGAGATGGGGTTTGCGCCCATTTCCCAGGTCGAAGCCTATTGGGAAGCCCTGCGCGCCGGGCGGCTCTTGCCCAAACGCTCCGAGGTGGACCCGCGCGGGCTCGAAAGCAGTCTTGAGCATGCCTTTATTCTTGAACGCATCGCGCCGGGCATCGCACGCCTCCGCATCGCAGGCAGCCATCTGGGGGCCTTGATGGGCATGGAGGTGCGCGGCATGCCCCTGACGGCGCTGCTGACCCCGGACACGCGGTCGGTCCTGTCGGAAAAGATCGAAGAGGTCTGCCAGATGCCAGCGGTCTGCACCCTGCGTCTGGCTGCCGAAGACAGCGCAGGCCGGCCCGCACTTGAGGCACGAATGCTGCTGCTGCCGCTCAAAAGCGATCTGGGAGATGTCAGCCGCGTTCTGGGCTGCTGGGTCACACAAGGCGAGATCGGGCTTGCCCCGCGCCGGTTTGAGGTGATCACCCATCAGATGCAACCGCTGTTGACGGGCACGCCGCTGAAGCCGTTTTTGCCGCCACTGGCCCCCGCGCCACGGCCCAAGATGCAACCGCGAGGGACGCCGCCACAAACCGGCCTGTCACGCGGGCATTTGCGGCTGGTCACATCAAACGACTGATTTCAAAAGCCGATCCATCCCAGCGCCACGTAAGCAGCAAAGCCGATGCACATGGTTGCGATCACATGATTGGTCAGCAGCGCGGCAATCAACGCGGCACCGGCCGCCAGCCAAGTGATCAATGGCTGACCGGCCAATGATGAGGCCACCAAAGACACCACAATCAACCCCGGCAGATCGTCCAGAATCCACGCGTATCGCGAGGCCCGGATCGCATCGCCCGCAAACAGGCCAATCACCCGGATCGCAAAGGCTGCCAAGGCCAGCACCGCGATCAATATCCAGTGAGAAGTGGTCATCTTTGCCCTGCCCCTCCTTGCCTGATCACGTAGGAGACGATCAGCCCGGCGATGGCCCCGGCCACTATCGCATAGGCCTTGGGCGCCTCCAGCAGGACCACTGCGCCTGTGACGGCAAAGCTGGTGATCCAAGGCAGCAATTGCGCATGACTGCGCCACAAGCCGCGTGCCATAGCGATAAAGGCAGCGGTGAAGGCAAAGCCGAGGCCGAATTCCTCAAGATCCGGCAGCGCCGCGCCGATCACAGCGCCGAGTGAGGTCGATACCGTCCAGACCGTGATCATCACGAGGCCCGATCCGACCAGAAATCGAAATCCAACGCCCGGATCCTGCGCCCGTTTGGCCATGGTTAACGCCCAGTTCTCGTCGCCAGTGATGTGGATCGCCATAAGACGTACCCGCAAGGGCAAGCCTTTTAGAACTTCGGACAAGGACGCGATGATCCCGATATAGCGCAGGTTCAGCGCCGCCCCCGCGAAAGCTGCCCCCAACACAGCGCCGCCGGTGGCGAATTGCTCAACCGCCACGATCTGCGACGATCCAGCGTGGACAAAGCCGCTCATCAACGCCACGCCCCACCATGGAAATCCGACCTGCGCGGCCAGCAATCCAAAGGCAAAACCATAGACGGCCGCACCCGCCGCCAAGGGCAATATTGCAAAAGCACCGTATTTCATACGCCCCAAGTTATGTGGCTCCGGTGATCTATGATAGTTGTGTTTTTGTGATTATGTGATGCGTGACGATCAATATCTGCCACTAGATGAAAGGAGTCAGTCATGGACAAATCCGACCTCAAGCTGCTGGCCTTGCTGCAAGACAACGCCCGCACAACAGTGCAAGCTATGGCGGATCGCATCGGTGCCTCCACAGCATCTGTTCAGCGTCGCCTCAGAATGCTGCGCGAAGGCGGTGTGATCAAGAAAGAAGTCGCCGTGCTGGACGCACAGAAGATGGGCTTTGACGTGACCGCCATTGTCTCGGTTGAGCTGGAGCGCGACCGGCTGGACCAGATTGATGCTTTCAAACGCAAGGCGCGATTAGATGCGCAGGTTCTGAACTTCTATTGCATCGCGGGGGATGCGGATTTTGTGATGGTGGTCGTGGCCAAGGACATGCGCGACTACGAGGCTTTCACCCACAGGTTTTTCTTTTCCGACAAGAACGTGCGCAAGTTCCGCACCTCCATCGTTGTCTCAACGGAAAAGGCGACACTGGCCCTGCCCATTTGACCCAAAAAAAGCCCGCTTGCAGCGATGCAAACGGGCCTTTTTCTAAGTCATGGAACTAGACCTCAGGCCGAGGCTTTCTCCGACTGCCTTTCGCGCCGCGCCGACAGCTCCTCTGCCACGAGGAAGGCCAGTTCCAGCGACTGGCTGGCGTTCAGGCGCGGATCGCAAGCGGTGTGATAACGATCCGACAGATCTTCATCGGACACAGCCCGCACGCCGCCGGTGCATTCGGTGACGTCCTGACCCGTCATTTCAAAATGCACGCCGCCCGGCACGGTGCCTTCGGCCCCATGCACGGCAAAGAATTCGCGCACTTCACGCAAGACGGAATCAAACGGACGGGTTTTATAGCCCGTCGAGGATTTGATCGTGTTGCCATGCATCGCATCACAGGTCCAAACCACGTTGGCGCCCTCTTCCTGCACGGTTTTGATCAGACGCGGCAGGTGTTCACCCACCGATCCGGCACCGAATCGCGCGATCAGGGTCAGACGCCCTTCTTCGTTGTCGGGGTTCAGCGTTGCCATCAATTGTTTGAGATCTTCGCTGGTCATCGTCGGGCCGCACTTCAGGCCAATCGGGTTTTGCACACCCTTGGCAAACTCCACATGCGCGCCGTCCGGCTGGCGCGTACGATCGCCAATCCAGATCATGTGACCAGAGCCCGCAAGCCATTTGCCGGTCTGGCTGTCCTGACGGCACAGCGCCTCTTCATACTCAAGCAGCAGCGCCTCGTGGCTGGTATAGAATTCCACCGATTGCAGCGTATGGGCGGTCTCTGCGGTCACGCCGGCCGCCGCCATAAAGTCCAGCGTGTCGGAAATGCGGTTGGCAATTTCACGATACTTTTCGGTCTTTTCGTTATCTGTAAAGCCAAGCGTCCAGCCGTGCACCTGATGCACATCGGCATAACCACCTGTCGAAAACGCACGGATCAGGTTCAGCGTCGCTGCCGCCTGTGTGTAGGCCCGCAACATCTTTTCCGGGTTCGGAATTCGAGATTCTGCAGTGAAATCAAGGTCATTGATGATATCACCGCGATAGCTTGGCAGCTCAACACCATCGACCACTTCTGTCGGGGCCGAGCGCGGCTTGGCAAACTGCCCGGCCATGCGGCCCAGTTTGATCACCGGCACCTTGGCGCCGTGTGTCAACACAATCGCCATCTGCAACATCACCTTGAAGGTGTCGCGGATCGCATCGGATGAGAACTGTTCAAAGCTTTCGGCGCAATCACCGCCCTGCAACAAGAACGCTTCACCGCGCCCTGCGGCCGCGAGGTTCTTTTTCAGGCGGCGGGCCTCACCGGCAAAAACCAGAACCGGATATCGTGCCAATTGCGCCTCAACCGCATTCAATGCGGCCTGATCAGGATAATCAGGCATCTGGATCCGCGGTTTTGCGCGCCAGCTTGATTTGCTCCAATTGGTCATCGTCTTTTCTCCGGTCTGTTGCGCCACTGTTAGCGCGATCAAGAAATCTTTCTATACAAAAGCTTGACCAGAGAGGCCAGAACTCAAATTCGACCTCTTGACGAAGCGCTCAACGCGTGAGCAAAGATTACGTCAGGTTATGTCGCAATTACGTGGTATAGCCTCATGAATACCCAAACAAAGGACGCCGCGATGTCAGACCCGCGCTCGGCCACCCGCATCCCTCCCAATGAAGACAAACCCCGGCGTTTTGTCTTTGTATTGGTTGAGCAGTTCAGCATGTTGTCCATCGCGACAGCCATTGAAAGCCTGCGCATTGCCAACCGGATGTCAGGCAAAAACCTCTATTCCTGGATGTTGCTCGGTGAAGGCGGCGAACAGACTGTCTGTTCGGCTGGCACAATCTTTCATCTTGATGACGATCTGATCGAATTGAACCGCGATGACCGGGTGATGGTCTGCTGCGGTCTGGATGTGCAGGATTACACCAGCAAACGCATTCTGGGCTGGTTGCGCCGTGAGGCCCGCAAAGGGCTGATCATGGGGGGGCTTTGCACCGGCGCCTATGCGCTGGCCAAGGCCGGGCTGATGGATGGCAAACGCGCCACGATCCATTGGGAGAATCAGGACAGCTTTTCCGAAGAATTTCAGGAAGTGGAATTGACCAAATCGGTCTTTGTCGTGGACGGCAACCGGATCAGCACGGCAGGCGGCACATCCTCGATTGACCTGATGCTCAAGCTGATTGCCGATGATCACGGTGAAGATCTGGCCAACGCGGTTGCGGATCAGTTGATCTATTCCTCGATCCGCACAGATCAGGACACACAGCGTCTGTCTGTGCCCACACGGATTGGTGTACGTCATCCCAAACTGAGCAATGTCATCCAGATGATGGAAAGCAATATCGAAGAGCCGATCAGCCCGTCGATCCTTGCCAAAGAGGTCGGCATGTCCACCCGGCAGCTCGAACGGCTGTTCCGGCGCTATCTGAACCGCTCGCCCAAACGCTATTATATGGAACTGCGCCTACAAAAGGCGCGGAACCTGCTGATGCAGACCAATATGAGCGTGATCAACGTGGCACTGGCCTGCGGTTTTGCCTCACCGTCGCATTTCTCGAAGTGCTACCGGTCCCATTACGACACCACGCCCTACCGCGAACGCGGCAGCCACGCGGCGCGGTTGTCGTTCTAGGTTCAGAACCTGTTCATAATCGGCGTACTGTTTGAATTCAGCGCGAAATTGATCACCACCAGATCATTTTCGCGCTGGTGCAACAGCGCGTAGAAGTAGCAATAGCTTTTGCCTGTCCAATACATCCGCGCCTCTTGCGACACGCCGCCGCCCAGATCCTGACGGTTGAACACCGTTCCGTTCTGGAAATCTGCGGACCAGATGCCGTCAAACTGCCGTTGCAAATTGGCGATCTCTTCCTTGGTGTATTCATCACGCCCGCCCAGACGCAGGATCACTTCGGTAAAGTCACGTGTCGAGATGTGCTGGTCGACAAAGCGGGCATAGGCGGCGTAATCACTAAAAACGCTGTCTGTTTCCTGTGCCCGAAGGGGCATGGCGGCAAGGCAGAACAGGATCAATGAATATAGTATAACACGCATGGCGGTCCTCAATCTTTGGGTCGAATGCGATAAACGCTACCCCGCCCGATCGAAATAAACCAGATTGCACCGTCCGGCCCTTCCACAATGTCACGCACGCGGATCGTCTCCGCCCCCTTGATCTGCGCGACCTCTTTCAGCGGATCACCGGCCAGCACGGCGATATGATCGAATTTCAGTGACCCCACAAAGAAATGACCACGCCACGCCGGAAATTGCGCGCCTGAATAGATCATCAACCCCGAAGGAGCGATGGATGGATCCCAATAATACGCAGGTTGTTCCATCCCTGCTTTGGCCGTGCCCTCGCCAATCTTGGCCCCGGAATAATGCCGCCCGTAAGAAATGACCGGCCAACCATAGTTGGCTCCCGCACGCACTGCGTTCACCTCATCGCCGCCACGCGCGCCGTGTTCCGCCACCCAAAGATTGCCCTTCAGATCCAGCGCCGCGCCCTGAGGGTTGCGATGCCCGTAGGACCAGATCTCTGGCAATGCGCCCTCACGCCCGACAAAGGGATTGTTCGCAGGCACCGATCCATTGGCACTTATCCGAATAACGCTACCGTTGTGTCGGGTCAGGTCCTGTGCCGATGGCCGGTCGCCGCGATCGCCGATGGTCAGGAACAGGCTGCCATCACGGGCCTCTACCACGCGCGATCCGAAATGGCGGCCACCACGGCTGCCTTTCTTCATCGCGAACAATTCTTTCACCTTCTCCAATCTTGTGCCATCCGCCGACAATTGCGCCGAAGCAACCGCCGTGCCGCTGCCGCTTAGACCCTGCGGCTTGGCATAGGTCAGATACAATCTGCGACTTGTGGCAAAATCGCGGGCCAGGGTGATGTCCAAAAGACCGCCCTGCCCGCGCGCGGCCACCTTTGGCACCCCCGCGACGGAAATACGCCTGTCCCCCTTTTGATGAATCAGGGTGCCGCCGCGCTCTGTCACCAAAACGCCGCCACCGGGCATCGGCGCCACCGCCCAAGGGGTATCGAGACCATCCAGAACCGGTTCAATCTGATAGGAAACCTGCCCGTATGCCGGCGATTGGCACAACATGAGCCATCCCGCAAAGAGCAGTTTGGTGAAGAATCTTTTCATGACATGCATGGTGCACCTCCCTTTTTGAACATCTGTCCCGCGTTTTGCCCATTTCAAGCAATAAAATGTCGTGAATTGAGGTGCAGACAAGGACATTGCCGCATGTGCAATCCGTAAAAACCGCTTTTCTTTTTCAAGGCCTTTGCCTAACCTTTGCGCCGAACGTTACGTTCCAACAAGGGAGATACCTCATGAAGAAGATGCTTTTGGCCACAACGGCCGCGGCTCTTGTGGCGACAACGGCAATGGCCGACGGCCACGCTAAAGAAGTGAAACTGGGCGTTGAATTTGGCTTTACCGGCCCGATTGAATCGCTGACCGGTCCAATGTCAGCGGGCGCCGAGCTGGCGATGAAAGAAGTCACCGAAAGCGGCATGCTGCTGGACGGTGCAAAAGTCACCTCCATCCGCGCCGACAGTGGCTGTATTGACAACGGTCTGGCTGTGGCCTCTGCCGAACGTCTGATCGCCGAAGGCGTGAGCGGCATCATCGGTGCTGACTGTTCCGGCGTGACCGGCGCGGTTCTGCAGAACGTTGCCATTCCAAACGGCATGGTCATGATCTCGCCATCCGCGACATCCCCCGGCCTGACCACCATGGAAGACAACGGTCTGTTCTTCCGGACATCCCCATCGGATGCACGTGAAGGTCAGGTTATGGCAGAGATCCTGCAAGAGCGCGGCGTCAAATCCATCGCTCTGACATATACCAACAACGACTATGGCAAGGGTCTGGCAGACGCCATCGAATCCTCGTTCAAAGCGGTTGGCGGCGAAGTGACCATCGTAGCGGCGCACGAAGACGGCAAAGCGGATTACTCTGCTGAAGTTGGTGCACTGGCCTCTGCTGGTGGTGATCTGCTGGTTGTTGCGGGCTACCTTGACCAAGGCGGCGCAGGCATCATCAAAGCGGCGCTGGACGCCGGCGCATGGGACCAGTTTGGTCTGCCAGGCGGCATGATCGGTGAAAACCTGCCAAAAACCATTGGTCCGGATCTGGACGGGTCTTACGGTCAGATCGCCGGCTCTCAGGGCAACGGCATCGAGACCTTCACCAAGATGGCCGAAGCCGAAGGTTTTGACGGCACATCCCCCTACGCACCAGAAGCCTATGACGCAGCCGCGCTGTTCCTGATGGCGATGCAGGCGGCAGGGTCCATGGATCCGGCAGACTACAAGAGCAAGATCATGGACGTGGCCAACGCGCCCGGCGAAAAGATCTATCCTGGTGAGCTTGGCAAAGCGCTTGAGCTAATCAAAGCGGGCAAAGATGTCGACTACGTTGGCGCATCCGCGGTTGAGCTGATCGGACCAGGCGAATCTGCGGGCACCTACCGCATGATCGAAGTGAAAGACGGCAAAAACGAAACCATCGGTTTCAAGTAAGCCCTCTTCGACCACAAAAAACACGAGATGCAGCCCGGACTATCCGGGCTGTATCTTCATAAGGGGACCGGCCAACAAGGCCGGCACGGGGAAAACATATGATCGTCGTTGACGACCTGCACAAACACTTCGGCGGCTTTCATGCCGTGGACGGGGCCAGCCTGTCCATCGAACAGGGTTCCATCACCGGGCTGATCGGCCCAAATGGCGCCGGAAAAACCACTCTTTTCAACGTGATCGCCGGGGTTCTCAAGCCGACCTCTGGCCGCGTTTACATGGACGGGGAAGACATCACCGGGATGCCGCCCCATGAGCTTTTTCACAAGGGGCTGCTGCGCACTTTCCAGATTGCCCATGAATTTGCCTCCATGTCCTGCCGGGAGAACCTGATGATGGTGCCGGGCGGGCAATCGGGCGAAACGCTTTGGAACACATGGTTCGGCCGCAAACGCATCGCGGATGAGGAACGCGCCCTCAAGGCCAAGGCCGACGAGGTTCTGGAATTCCTGACCATCGAACATCTGGCCGACCACAAGGCGGGTCAAATCTCTGGCGGGCAGAAAAAGCTGCTGGAGCTGGGCCGCACGATGATGGTCGATGCCAAGATCGTGTTTCTTGACGAGGTCGGCGCAGGCGTGAACCGCACGCTGCTCAACACCATTGGCGATGCAATCATCCGCCTGAACAAGGAACGCGGCTATACCTTCGTGGTCATTGAACACGACATGGATTTCATTGGCCGCCTTTGCGATCCGGTGATCTGTATGGCCGAAGGACATGTGCTGGCCGAAGGGACACTGGCCGAGATCAAAGCCAACGAACAGGTCATCGAAGCCTACCTTGGCACCGGCCTCAAGAACAAGGCGCAGGTGGGCGCATGATGCGGCCCACCCCGATGGCAGCACAGGCTGCCCCCCTCACCAAGCTGGCCACACCGCCGCTTGTTTCAGCGCATTTTCAAAAGGATAAAACGCATGAGCAGTGATCCTTACGACGATCGCGGCAACAAAGACGCCTCGATTACAAACCCCAAAGGCATGGGCAGCCAGATCCCCAAGTCCAGCGGCACCAGTTTTTCCGCGCCGGGCGGTCCCTTCCTGATTGGCGACACGATGACCGGCGGCTATGGCAAAGGCCCCGACATCCTTCACGATTGCACCATTGCCGTGGAACAGGGCGAGATTGCCGTGATCGTTGGCCCCAATGGCGCCGGCAAATCCACCGCGATGAAAGCCGTGTTCGGCATGCTGGACGTCCGCTCCGGCAGTGTACGTCTGGACGGCGAAGACATCACCAACCTCAGCCCGCAAGACCGCGTTGCCAAAGGCATGGGCTTTGTCCCGCAGACCTCCAACATCTTCACCTCCATGACGGTCGAGGAAAACCTTGAGATGGGCGCCTTCATCCGCCGCGATGACTTCAGCGATACAATGGCGCAGGTCTATGACCTGTTTCCGATCCTCAAGGAAAAGCGCAGGCAAGCAGCAGGTGAATTGTCCGGCGGGCAACGTCAACAGGTCGCCGTCGGCCGCGCCTTGATGACCCAGCCCAAGGTCTTGATGCTGGATGAACCCACGGCGGGCGTGTCCCCGATCGTGATGGACGAATTGTTCGACCGGATCATCGAGGTGGCCCGCACCGGCATTCCGATCCTGATGGTGGAACAGAATGCCCGGCAAGCGCTTGAAATCGCTGACAAAGGCTATGTTCTGGTGCAAGGCGCGAACGCCTATACCGGCACCGGCAAAGAACTTCTGGCTGATCCGGAAGTCCGCAAATCGTTCTTGGGGGGCTGAGCCATGGATCTTCTCAACGCAATCGTCGCTTTCCTCAACTACGTCTTTGTTCCCGGCGTCGCCTACGGCTCGCAGCTCGCACTTGGTGCATTGGGCGTCACGCTGGTGTACGGTATCCTGCGGTTCTCAAACTTTGCGCATGGTGACACCATGGCGCTGGGCGCGATGGCCACGGTGCTGGTCACATGGCTGTTCCAGTCCTGGGGCATTTCGCTAGGGCCGCTGCCAACCGCCCTGCTGGCCCTGCCCTTCGGCATTGCCTTTGCCATTCTGCTTTTGCTGTTCACGGATCGCACCGTTTATCGGTTCTACCGGGAGAAAAAGGCGAAACCGGTGATTTTGGTCATCGTCAGCCTTGGCATCACCTTTATCTACAACGGCGTGACCCGCTTTATCATCGGGGCGGACGACCAGAACTTCTTTGATGGGCAACGCTTCATCATCTCGGCGCGGGAGTTCAAGAAAGCAACCGGGCTGGACGAAGGTCTGTCGTTCAAAACCACCCAAGGCATCACCATCATCACCGCCATTATCGTTGTGGCGCTGTTGTTCTGGTTCCTGAACCGCACCCGCGCGGGCAAATCCATGCGGGCCTATTCGGACAACGAGGATCTGGCGCTGCTGTCGGGGATCAACCCCGAGCGGGTTGTGATGATCACATGGATGATCGTGGCCACCCTGGCAACCATTGCAGGCGTGCTTTACGGGCTGGATAAATCCTTCAAACCCTTCACCTATTTCCAACTGCTTCTGCCGATCTTTGCTGCAGCGATTGTGGGCGGTCTGGGCAATCCCATCGGCGCCATCGCAGGCGGCTTTGTAATCGCCTTTTCGGAGGTCACAATCACCTATGCGTGGAAAAAGATTCTTGTTTATCTGATGCCTGACAGCCTTGAGCCCAGCGGGCTCGTGCAGCTGATGAGCACGGATTACAAATTTGCGGTCAGCTTTGTGATCTTGCTGATTGTGTTGCTGATCAAACCCACCGGACTGTTCAAGGGGCAATCGACATGAACGAGACGCTCAAAAACACGATGCTGTTTGGCATCATCGCACTGTTGATTATCTATGTCGGCTTTGTGCAAAGCTGGAACTCGGCGCTGCTGATTGTGGCGATGGGTCTGATCTCATCCATCATGGCGCTGGGCGTGAACCTGCAATGGGGGTTTGCCGGTCTCTTTAACGTCGGTGTCATGGGCTTTGTCGCCCTTGGCGGGCTGGCGGCCGTTCTTATTGGCATGCCCCCCACCGAAGGCGCGATGCGCGCAGGTGGGTGGAACGTGGTTGGGGCCTTGCTTCTGGGTGCCGGTACGGTCTTTGCCGCAATCATCCTGGCCAAGACAATGTCAAAAGGCTGGCTGCGCAATCTCAGCGTGATAGCCCTGCTGGTCATCGGTTTCTTTGTCTTCCGTGGCCTGCTCGACCCGGCGGTGGAACTGGTCGAAGAGATCAACCCGGCACAGACCGGATATCTGGGCGGTCTTGGCCTTCCGGTGTTGCTGGCCTGGCCTGTGGGTGGCCTCTTTGCGGCTGCGGCGGCTTGGATCATCGGCAAGACCGCTCTTGGCCTGCGGTCCGATTATCTGGCCATTGCGACGCTCGGCATCGCCGAGATCATCATCGCAGTTCTCAAGAACGAAGACTGGCTGACGCGCGGTGTGAAAAACGTGATCGGCGTGCCGCGTCCGGTGCCATACGAGATTGATTTGCAAAACAGCGCAAGCTTTGTCGAACGGGCTGCCTCCTTTGGCTTTGATCCGGTCGAAGGGTCCACGCTTTGGGTCAAGGTGCTGTACATCCTGCTGTTTGCAACGGTTCTGATCATCCTGATGTGGCTGAGCCAACGGGCGCTGCATTCTCCATGGGGCCGGATGCTGCGGGCGATCCGCGACAATGAGGTCGCCGCCGAAGCGATGGGCAAAGATGTCACCGCACGGCATTTGCAGGTCTTTATTCTCGGCTCCGCGATCTGCGGCATTGCCGGCGCGATGATGACCACAATGGACAGCCAGCTGACCCCCGGCACCTATCAGCCGCTGCGCTTTACCTTCCTGATCTGGGTGATGGTGATCGTTGGCGGTTCGGGAAACAACCTGGGCGCGGTTCTGGGCGGGTTCCTGATCTGGTTCCTTTGGGTGCAGGTCGAACCGATGGGCCTGTGGTTGATGAACCTTGTGACCTCCGGCATGGCCGAAGGATCGGCACTCAAGGAGCACCTGCTGGAAAGCGCCGCACATATGCGATTGCTGACCATGGGTCTGGTGCTGATCCTGGTTCTCAGGTTCAGCCCACGCGGTCTGATCCCGGAGAAATAACCTCAAAGGCCCCGCAATGCGCGGGGCTTTTTCTTTTGGCTGTCGGATACGGGGTGTTGCCCGCGCTTTTCCTTCAAAGACACGCAGCGCAACGGCTGTCTTTCCATATTTTTCCCCAAGACCTAAGCTCCGCTGAAAAGTGGCCCGGCCCTATCGAAAGGTTTGCATATGAGTGGTTTGGTTTTTGTGGCGGTTATTGGCGCCGCACTCCTCCATGCGGCGTGGAACGCCCTCGTCAAAGGAGGGGCTGACAAAACCCTTAGCATGGGCGCCGTGGTGATCGGGCATTTGCCCATCGCGCTTGCGGCCCTGCCTTTCGTTCCGCTGCCAGCCGCCGAAAGCCTGCCATATCTCGCAGGCGGGCTCGTGCTTCATTTCGGGTATCAGCTGTTTTTGCTTCAATCGTATAAGATGGGTGATTTGACTCAAGTCTACCCGATTGCACGTGGCTCTGCCCCGTTGATCGTTGCGGTTTTCTCCGTGCTTGTTCTTGGGGTTCACCTCAATGGGCTCGAACTCCTTGCGATCGCGATCATTGGACTGGGCATCATCAGTCTGGCATTGGTCCGGCAAAGCGATGGCCAACAGAACAAGAACGCTGCCCTCTTTGCATTGACCACCGGCGTGTTTATCGCCTCCTACTCTTTGGTGGATGGCATCGGTGCGCGGATCGCAGGCACCTCCCTGGGGTTTTATTGCTGGCTGTCCCTGGGCAACGGGATTTTGATGATTGCCTACCTCGCGGTCAAATCACCACAAACCCTACGTGCGATCCCCCGGAGCGGCCTGCCCATTCTGGTGCTGGGAGGTGGTGCATCTTTCATCGCCTATGCACTGGTGACATGGGCCTTCACCCAGGCACCCATTGCCTTGGTCACGGCGCTGCGCGAAACCAGCATAGTCTTCGCCCTGTTGATCGGTGTGTTTTTTCTCAAAGAGCCTCTGAACCTGGTCAAGGTTTTCTCAACCTTCTCTGCCCTGCTTGGCGCGGTCCTGTTGCGGTACGCAAGAACGTGAAGATCCTCGCATTCTCCGATCTGCATCGCGACACGGAAGCGGCCACTGCGATCTTGTCTGCCAGTTCTGGTGCCGATATCGTTGTCGGCGCGGGCGATTTTGCGACCAAGGGGTCAGGCGGGCATGAGACGTTGGCTATCCTCGCTCAATGCAGGGCGCCGGTGATCGTGATCCATGGCAACCATGACGCCCCGGAAGAGATCGAACACATCTGCAATAATGCGCCAAACCTGCATTACCTCCACGGGGCACAAAAAACCGTGCGGGGCATTTCATTTTTCGGACTGGGTGGCGAGATCCCGTCCAGAAATTCATTTCCATGGAACGCCTCGGAGACAGAGGTCAATGCCGCAAAGATGCTAACCGCTTGTCCGCCAAACGCGGTTTTGATCACCCATACGCCGCCATTTGGCGCTGCTGATCTGCAAAACAATGGCATTCACGAAGGTAGCGTTTCAATCCGGGATGCAGCGGAAAACCTCGCGCCTCTGTTGCTGCTGTGCGGGCATATCCATCACGCCTGGGGGTCACATGGCAAGGTCGCGTCGACACCGGTTCACAACTTGGGACCAACCATCAACTGGTTCGATGTCTGACCATAAGCCCGTGAAATAGGATCAAATCGCCTTGGCCGGTTCGCCCCCCGATGGTCATCCATCTCAAACCTCAGGCAGGTTCAGCACCTTCACCCCGGCTTCATCACTTTCGACAAAACCGATAGACCCGTAATACGCCAGTCCCGCAGCATTCTGCGTGCCGATCCGCGCCTCCACATGACGCAATCCCGCGACCAGCGCCACTTTGATCGTTTGACCGGCCAACATTTTGCCAACGCCGCGGCGGGCTGCCGAAGGGTGGATGTGCGTGCCGATGATGCCCCATCCTACCGGCGTGCCGTAGGGGTTGCCTTCCGTCGCCAATCGCAAGGATTGAAAGCCGATCACCTGACCGTCGACCTCTGCCACTGTGCATTGGATGCGATCCGGGTGCGTGATGTATTGGCCCAAGACATTTTCCGCATCCCCCGCCGTGCGCCGTTTGCCAGCCGCCTTCAAGGCCACCAAAACATTGGAAATGCCTTGTGCGTCATCCTCCCGCGCGGGGCGCAAGATCACTTCAACCGTTTGGTTTTCCATCGAAATTCTTACCGCCCCTTGAACAGACCACCCAGGATGCCGCGCACGATGCGCCGTCCCGTTGTGCCTTTCAACTCCTTGATCACCACCTGTGCCACAGCGGCGCCAAAGCCCTCTTGAGATTTGCGGCGCGGCTGCCGGGAGGTGGAACGGGTCACACCTTTGCCTGCATAGCGGCGGGCATTGTTGAATTCGCGCAGCGCTGGCGTTTCAACCTCTTCGGCCTTTTCTTCCGCCTCGGCCGCCGCCTTTGCGGCCTCATCTGCACGCTTGCGCAAAATCTCAAAGGCGGATTCGCGGTCCAACCGTTTGTCGTATTTGCCGGACATCGGCGACGCAGCCATCACTTCGGACCGTTCCATCGGCGTAATCGGGCCAAGCTGCGAAGACGGAGGGCGGATCAATGTCCGCTCCACGATGCCCGGCACACCTTTCTTTTGCAGAAAAGACGTCACCGCTTCGCCCACACCGACCTCACGGATCGCCTCTTCGGTGTCAAAACGCGGGTTCTCGCGGTAGGTCTCTGCCGCCATGCGCAGTTCTTTGCGGTCTTTGGCCGTAAACGCCCGCAAGGCATGTTGCACCCGGTTGCCAAGCTGGCCCAGAATATCGTCGGGCACATCGGCAGGGTTCTGGGTGATAAAATAGACGCCCACCCCCTTGGACCGGATCAATCGCGCCACCTGCTCCACCTTGTCCACCAGCGCCTTTGGTGCATCGTCGAACAGAAGATGCGCCTCGTCGAAAAAGAACACCAGTTTGGGTTTGTCAGGATCGCCGACCTCTGGCAGTTCCTCGAACAATTCCGACAACAGCCAAAGCAGGAAAGTGGCATAAAGTTTGGGCGCCGCCATCAACTGATCCGCCGCTAGGATGTTGATTGCCCCGCGCCCGTCTGCATCGGTGCGCATCAAATCGCTCAGCGCCAGCGCCGGCTCACCAAACAGATCCGCCGCGCCTTGGTTTTCCAGCACCAGCAACCGCCGCTGGATCGCGCCAACCGACGCGGCAGAGACATTGCCATAGCGCAACGCAAGGTCTTTGGCATTTTCACCAATCCAGACCAGCAGCGCTTGCAGGTCTTTCAGATCCAGCAACGGCAAACCGTCTTCATCCGCAACCCGGAACGCGATGTTCAGGATGCCCTCTTGCGCCTCTGTCAGGCCAAGAAGCTGCGCCAACAGCAAAGGCCCCATCTCGGACACAGTGGTGCGCACAGGGTGGCCTTGCTTGCCATAGAGATCCCAGAATGTGACTGGAAATGCCTCATAGAGGTACTCATCAAAGCCGATTTTTTTGGCCCGGCTGGTGAAAGCACCATGCAGCTTATGCGCGGCGCTGCCTGACTTTGCCAGACCGGACAGATCGCCTTTGACGTCGGAGAGGAACACCGGCACGCCTTGATTTGCAAACCCTTCCGCCAGAATTTGCAAAGTGACGGTTTTCCCGGTCCCGGTGGCCCCGGCAATCAGCCCGTGACGGTTGGCATAGCCGATGTTCAGGAATTGTTTGGTGGCGTAGTTCTCGCCGCCGCCGCCGATAAAGATGTCTTGCGCCACGTAGTTGTCTCCTCAGGCCCGGATGGGCATTCGTTTGGAATGAGCATACTTACTTAACCTTTTTGCGCCACTGTCTAATTGTTCCGCTGGCGAAGTCCTTTTGTAGCGGAACATCCTCCCTGTCAGACTGGCCGCACCTTCGGGTGCGGCATTTTTCCCGCTATGGTAGTGGTTTGAGAGCATTGCAAAATTCTCAATTTTCCCTGTTGACCCGCGCACGCCCCTTTCGTAACGTCACGGCAATAAGTCGGCCCAGTCCGACGGGGAGAACCAAATGCAAAAAGAGGATGCTTCGCGTCCTCTTTTTCATTTTAGGGCAAAGCCTTGAGATCAGCGGGTTCTTGCCGGATTATTGCCCCGCGAACGGCCAATCGCCACTGACATTGCCGCACGGGCGTGGTATTGGGCGGCAACTTAACAAACTTGGAATGATTATGAGCAATTTCTTCAAAGCACTGCCGCTCTGTGCAGCATTGGCGTTGATCGCCCCAGCCGGCGCATTTGCGCAGACCACAACCGAGACGAAACCCGCAGAAGCGACCACATCTCAGGTCGAAAGCCAGCTGAGCCTTGGTGAAGATGCCGATGCCGATCCCGAACTGGGCAAACCCTACACCAAGGAAGTGATCGGCGCCTGGGAAATGCGCTGCATCAAGACCGAGGAAGAGGTCGATCCCTGCCAGATGTATCAGCTTCTGGATGACGGCGAAGGCGCGCCCGTGGCCGAAGTGTCCCTGTTCCGTCTGCCCGGATCTGGCAAGGCAGAAGCAGGCGCAACCATCGTTGTGCCGCTTGAAACCGCATTGCCGCAGCAGTTGACCTTGTCAGTGGATGGCGGCAAGGCGCGGCGCTACCCTTATGCATTCTGCAATCCGGTGGGCTGCTATGTGCGGATGGGCTTGACCGCGGCTGATATCGCAGCGTTCAAAAAGGGCAAGGAAGCCATCGTAACGATTGTCCCTGCCCTTGCGCCGGATCAGAAAGTCGAATTGAAAGTGTCCCTCGCCGGGTTCACGGCCAGCTATGACAAAGTGTCTGTTATCGAACAATAAAAACCCAAGGTCGGTGTCCGGCCTTTGATGGGGTCCGGATGAAGGGGCTGCCGTTCTGGCCGCCCCTTTTTGTTCCGCTCATCAGTTCACGAAATGCACCTGATCAAAGGTCTGCCGCCACTGCGACACCTCGGGCATGATTGCCTCTCCGCGCAGTCCCGCAGCGATCAAGCCGGCCAATCGTGGCGCGTCTGCCTCCCTCATGCCCCAGCGCACAAGCTCCGGCGTGCCGATACGCAGCCCGTTCAAATCGCCCGTAACCGGTGCAACCGGCAACCCGATCCCGCAGGCCAAAAAACCGGCCTGCCGCAATGTCTTGGATGCGGCTTGCCCCCCGCCGAACCCCTCTGCCAGAACCGCAAATTGATGCGATTGTGTGGCCCCGCCAGCGCCGGTAAAGACCGGCAGGCCTTCACCCTGAAGGGAGATTGCAAGCGCCTTGGCCATGGCAATCATCTGTGCTGCATAAGCCTGACCGTAATCACGCCAATCGAGCATGGTCACCGCCAGCGCCACTGATTTTGAGGCATCAAAGTTTGCCGTCATTCCCGGAAAAGCGATTGCATCCAAGGCTTTGGCAACTTCTGCATCATTGCTCACGATCAAACCGCCAGCCGGTCCGCCAAGGCTTTTGTAGGTACTCATCGTCATTAAGTGCGCCCCTTCGGACAGGGGGTTTGACCATGCCTTGCCCGCAATGATCCCGCATTGATGCGCCGCATCAAACAGCACCTTGGCCTCAACCTCGTCCGCAATCGTCCGCACCCCGGCGACGGGATGTTCGAAAAGGTTCAGACTGCCGCCAACGGTGATCAGCTTGGGTCGCTCCTTCAACGCCAATGCACGCAATCCGTCCAGATCGACAGTATAGCCGTCCACCAGAACGGGCGCTTCGATGATCCGCAAGCCGTATAATCCGGCGCAGCCTGCCTTGTGGTGGGTCACGTGACCGCCGATGGTGGCGGGCGGCACAATGATGGTATCGCCGGGTTTGCAAATCGCCATGAAGCCGTAAAGATTTGCAATTGCGCCCGATGGCACCCGAATTTCTGCAAACTTTGCATCAAAAACCTCGGCGCAGAGAGCAGCCGAGATCACTTCAATTTCTTCGATCGCCTCAAGCCCCATCTCGTATTTGTCACCCGGATAGCCCAACGAAGGCCGCGAGCCGAGACCGCAGGACAAGAGCGCTTCTGCCTTGGGGTTCATCACATTGGTTGCAGGGTTCAAATTGAAACACTCTGCCTCGTGGATCTGTTGGTTGCGATGCACCAACCCGTCGATGCGCGACATCAGGGTCGCGGAGCTGGACTGAGCGGTCTGACCCGCGATCTCTTGCACACGCGCTTCACATTGGGCTGGCACCCAGTTTCGTTTGACCAAAGTCATCTGCATTTCCCTCTTCATTTGCCACATTCTGCGCCCGGCCAATGGACAGCGCAAACCAGTTTTGCTATTTCTTGCCCTAGAAAAACTAAGGCTACCCCATGACCGTCAGACCCCCGCGCCCAAAGGGGCCGCCCTTGACCGCGATGCGTGCTTTTGAGGCTGCCGCGCGTTTGGGCGGATTTGTCGCCGCTGCCGAAGAGTTAAACGTCACCGCTGGCGCGGTGTCACAACACATAAAGGCCTTGGAAGGCTGGGCCGGTGTCGCCCTGTTTCACCGCAGTGCCCAAGGTGTCGCCCTGACGGAGGCGGGCCGCAGCTTGCAGCCGAGCTTTCGATCCGCTTTTGACGCACTCGCGGATGCCACCCATGCCCTGCGCAATCTCAGCGCACAGGTCGAAATCCACATCGCCGCCCTGCCCAGCGTTGCACAGCTTTGGTTGCCGCCGCGTTTGGGCAAGATCCGAAACCAGTTTCCTGAGCTGAAATTCTCCGTCACCGCGATGGAAAGACCGCCCAGCCTGCGGCGCGATCTTTTTGATTTGACACTCTTCTTTGGGCAGCCGGGGGAAGGCGATACCTCGATCCCGCTTGCCGACGATATGATCACACCGGTCGCCGCGCCAACGCTTGCCGCCTCAATCCGGCAAGCGGAAGATCTGGCAGAGGCAACGCGGCTTCAGGATCGCACTTGGGAACAGGATTGGCCAAACTGGTGCGCGGCCACCCAAACCCCCATGGATGATCCAACCAAGGGGCCGGGTTATTCGCTGTATAGTCTTGCGGTCGAAGAGGCCAAATCTGGCGCAGGCGTCCTGATGGGGCATCTGTGCCTGATCGAGACCGCGTTGCACAGCGGGGCGCTGGTGCCGCTTGACCTTGGGACAATACCCACCGGCCGCGCCCTGATCCTGACCCTGCCCGCCGCGAAATCACGGCGGCCGGTTCTGGAGAAAATCGCTGATTTTCTTAAAACTTAACCCGGGATCAGACCCGCCGCAGCGCCAGCACCGCGTTCATCCCGCCAAAGGCAAATGCATTGCTGAGTGCCACGTCCACCTTGGCCTCGCGAGCCGTGTTCGGCACAACATCCAAGGCGCATTCCGGATCCGGTTCCTGATAGCCGATGGTGGGCGCAACCACCCCATCGCGCAGCGCCATGATGCAGGCCAGCAGCTCCACCGCACCGGTACCGCCAATCAAATGGCCATGCATGGATTTGGTCGAGGACATCATCAGATTGTCCGCGTGAGGCCCAAACACGTCCGCCACGGCGGCGCATTCGGTTTTGTCATTGGCCGCTGTGCCGGTGCCATGGGCATTGATATAGCCCACCTCTTCGGGATTGAGTTTTGCATCCTGCAAAGCCCCCGAGATGGCCCGCGCCGCGCCTGCCTTGGATGGCATCACAATGTCAGAGGCGTCCGAGGACATGGCAAAGCCCGCCACCTCACACAGGATATCTGCCCCGCGTGCATGGGCATGGTCATAATCCTCAAAGACAAAGATCCCTGCCCCTTCGCCCTGCACCATGCCATTGCGGTTGGCCGAAAACGGACGGCAGGCATCGCGGCTCATCACGCGCAAACCTTCCCAGGCTTTGACCCCGCCAAAGCACAGCATGCTTTCCGACCCGCCCGTGATCATCGCAGGCGCCATACCGGAGCGAACCATGGCAAAGGCCTGTGCCATCGCGTGATTGGAAGAGGCACAGGCGGTTGAAACTGTAAAGGATGGACCTTTGAGGTTGAACTCCATGCTGACGTGGCTGGCGGCGGCATTGTTCATCAGCTTGGGCACCACAAAGGGATGCACCCGGTTTTTGCCCTCTTCATAAACCGCGCGGTAGTTGTCATCCCAAGTCGACACCCCGCCCCCCGCCGTACCAAGCACCACACCGGATTTGGCGGACAATTCACCATGAAAACTGAGCCCCGATTGGGCAATCGCCTCTTTCGCGGCAGCCAGGGTGAACTGGGTGAAGCGATCATAGAGAGACATCTGCTGGCGGTTAAAACGTCCCTCGGCCTCAAACCCGTGCACCTGTCCGCCGATCTGGATCGACAGGCGTTCAACATCCCGAAACGACAAGGGACCGATGCCGCAGACCCCTTCGCGCATGGCGGTCAAGGTCTCGGGCACCGAATGGCCCAAGGCATTCACGGTCCCTGCGCCAGTGATGACGACCCGTTTCATGCGCCTAACCCTGTTCGGCCTTCAGCCGTTCAATCCCGGCGATGATGCTGGCCACGTTGGAAATATCAAAATCAGACTCGGACGGGTTGTTGGCGTTGAACGGCACCGAGATGTCGAACGCCTCTTCGATGGCAAAGATGCTTTCCACCAACCCCAGACTATCGATGCCAAGGCTTTCCAAAGTGCTGTCCAGCGTCACATCTTCGGGCTCCAACACCGCCTGCTCGGCAATGATGGCTATGACCTGATCTTTGATGCTCATCGGTTTCACCCCTGAAAACTTGCTCAAGGATGATTTAATCATCCTCGCCGGTCTTGAAAACAGCCTTTTGTAACGCCTTGATGTCACGCAGAACACGCGGCAATCGTCGCAGGGCCTTGTAGCTTTCGACCTGTTTGTCCATTTGGGTGGCCGGATAACCCAGCATCGTCCGGCCCGCAGGCACGTTGGACATCAACTTGGTGCCGCCCCCGGCAATCACACCATCCCCGACAAAGATATTGTCGCTGACACCGCATTGCCCGCCCAAGACAACATTGTCACCGATCACCGCAGATCCGGCGATGCCGACCTGACCGCAGATCAGCGAATTTTCCCCGATCACCACATTATGCCCCATGTGCACCTGATTATCGAGTTTGGTGTTGTTGCCGATCATGGTGTTTCGGATCGTGCCGCAATCGATGGTGGACCCCATGCCGATCTCGACATCATCGCCGATTGTCACCGACCCAAGCGAATGGATGCGGATCCAGGGCTGTGCCTTGCTGTCCCCTTGATCCCCAAGGGTTTTGCGGGCGGTTTCCACGACACTGGGTTCTGCAGTGACAAAGGAAAAACCGTCCCCCCCGATCCGTGCGCCGGGCTGGGCAATGAACCTGTCACCGATATGTACCCGTGCGCCGATGCTAACCTGTTCGCGCAGCAAGGCGTCTTTGCCGATCTCGACATCGAGGCCGACAAAACAATGCGGCCCGATCACCGATCCGGCGCCAATCCTTGCCCCGGCAGAGATGATCGCCAGCGCACCGATGCTGACATTCTCGCCAAGCTGCGCGGTTGGATCGACCACCGCCGTCGGATGCACGCCGTTGCCAAAACCCTGCCCCCGATCAAGCACCCTGGTCATGCCGGACATGGCAAAACGCGGACGTTCCGGCAGAATGGCGGCTTTCAAACCAAGGGCTTGCCAATCGGCATCCGGCCAAAGCATCGCGGCCTGCGCCGCCCCTTGCGCCAATCCTTCGGCGTATTTCGGACTCATCGCCAGTGCCAGATGTTCCGACCCGGCCTGTGCCGGTTCGGATGCGCCTGTGATGATCAGTGATATATCTCCAACCGCCTCGGCCCCAATGGCCGCTGCGATCTGTTGAACCGTGAAGGCCATTCGGCACCCCCTGCAAATGTTGCAGGCAGAATTACCCCTGAACGCCGCCCAAGACCACCCCTGCCTTGGCCAGAGCGGCCCAGATCCGCGCATCACGCCCGTAGATATCGGCGCGGTATTCGGTGTGGCCGCGCGCATTGGTCACGGCAGTGCGGTAGATCAGATGCACAGGGACCGGCTCTTGCAACACGATCTTGGTCTCCTTGCCGGAATTCAGCGCCGCCTTGAATGTGCCTTGAGGGTCGTCGGATTGTTTGGCCAGCAGCGCATAGGCAAAATCGAACGGATCGGCCAGACGCACACATCCGTGGCTGAAGGCACGAATATCGCGCGCAAAGAGGCTCTTGGCCGGCGTGTCGTGCAGATAGATGTTGTGCTTGTTGGGGAACATGAACTTGACCAGCCCCAAGGCATTGCTTCGGCTCGGCGGTTGACGCATGGCAAAGGGGAAGGTCCGTTCCGTATATTGGCTAAAGTTCGCGGCGCTGCGATTGACCACCCGGCCCCGGCTGTCGGTGATCTCGATATGGCGCACCGCGTTTGGGTTGCGCTTGAGCTGCGGCAGATATTCCTTGGTGACGATCGAACGCGGCACATACCAGCTTGGATTGACGATCATATGTTCCATAACATCGGAAAACTCCGGCGTGGGGCGATCCTGGGATACTGCTCCGACCACAGACCGGGTGCGGAAGGTCACCTTGCCATCGTCGATAATCTTGGCGGAAAAATCGGGGATATTCACAAGAATATGACGCTTGCCGCGATCCGTGTTGAACCAGCGTTCCCGCTCCATCGCCACCAGAACCGATTGCAGGCGTTTTTCCACACCAACGTTGATCTGCTGCATGGTGGCCGCACCGGCCACACCGTCCGCGTTCAACCCGTGATCCACCTGAAACTGCTGCACCGCCGCCTGCAGTGCGTCGTCATATGTGACGGTATTGGAACGTGTCAGATAATCCATCGCGATCAAACGGTTGCGCAGCGCAATGACTGCATTACCTGAAGCGCCGGGCTTGAGCGAATTGGCCGGCACACGCGGCCCCCAGCCGCCCTGCTGCAACAGCCGTTCCATCGTGACCTTTTCCTTGATCAGCGCATTGTATTCCATGCTGCGCGGCGGCAAAGACCGGAAGAATGCCGCCGGTTTTGCTTCGGCCAGACCTGTCAGATAGGCGCTGCGGTCGCGGTAGGGAATGTCGCGCACAATGCGGCTGTCAACGCGATTGGGAATCAACATACCGGTCTGCACATCGCGGGCATATTTCAGGAACAATTTGCTGAGCTCGACCTCGACGATACCGCGGTCCCGCGGGGTCTTGGCCGACCGCAACAGATCCATCAGCCCTTGCGGATCATAACGCGCCACCGGCAATCCGTGATCATCGGCGTTTTCGATGGCGTGCAAAAGCGCGGCACGGCGGGCGCGATCCGCCTCGCCCGCGCCGGTCCAGATCGGTTTATATCCGTTGGTCCGGTAAAAACTGGCAATGTCCTGATCACGGGCGGCGGTTTCTGCAACCGCCTGTTTGAATGCTGTCACCTGCGCAAAAGCCGGTTGCGGCGCTGCCATGGTGACACCAAGGCCAATTGTCACCGTGACTGCCAGTAAACCCCGGCGCAAAAAGGAATCGCGCATCATCATTATCCCCGAAAAACCAATAAACATCCTGTTCTTGTCGGAAATGCGCCAACGTCTGTCCATTCACAAAACCGCAAGGGCTTAAACAAGCCTTAACCTGATGCTCAAAAAACACCCGATTTCCCGGATCTTGCAGCGATGTTCGATCGTTTTTGGCAGAAATTCGCCTAAAAAAGCAGTGGCATGGAACCAAAAGGATTCAGCACTTGGTTCATGATTCCCGCTATGCCATACACTTGAGGCATCTGGGGGACAGATGAACGGCCTATGTAACATCATGGCCACAGGCAGACGACGGGACAGAAGACTTATGGCAGGCAATAGCACTTCGGGCATGACCCGGCGCGCCGTTTTGGGCGCTTTCGCCGCAACCACACTGACCGCGGCACCCACTTTCTCCAATGCAGCAGGCTTTCTGCGCGGCGCAGGCGATATCCGCCGCATCCGCATGTATTCCGGCCGCACCGGCGAACGCATCGACATGATCTATTGGATCGAAGGCCAGTACATCAAAGATGCCGTGAAAGAAGTGAACTACTTCATGCGGGACTGGCGCACCGATGGTGTCAAAAGCATCGATCTGCGCACCGTTGATATCATGGCCGCCTCGCACAATTTGCTGGACGTGAACGAACCCTATATGTTGCTGTCCGGCTATCGCAGCCCGAAGACCAATGCGATGTTGCGGTCCCGGTCACGCGGCGTTGCCAAGAATTCGCTGCACATGCGCGGCCAGGCGGCGGATCTGCGGTTGTCGACCCGCTCCGTACACCAGATGGCCCGTGCGGCAACCGCCTGTCAGGGCGGCGGCGTTGGCCGCTACTCCGGATCCAACTTTGTGCATATGGATTGCGGTATTGTACGGACATGGGGCGGCTAAGCCCCCGCGACATCCGTTGATCATGAGGCGCCTGTTAGGGCGCCTTTTTTGTGTGTAATCCTCAGGCTTGATCTGCCCGAGGCCGGATCATCATGGCACCATAGGACAGGGCAAACCCGCCAAAGGCAATGATCCAGGCACCGCCCGAGATCCCATGCAAAAGCCCCTGCTGCTCTGGCCAGTTGCCCGCAACCCACCGCAGCAGGACGGACATCACGATTGCCGCATAGATCAACACCGTCACCGGATCACTGATCAAAGCACGGCCCGAATGCCCCAACGAGGCACGGGTCATCACTGCAAGGGTCATCACCCCAAGCGCCCCGGCCATCCAAAGATGCTGCGCCGCTGCGCCATCACCGATGCCCAGGATACCAAGCCCGATCGCCAATGCCCCAAACGGCACAAATGCGTAGCCGAGATGCAAAATGGCGACCAAGGGTTCCGCCATTGCATGCCGCCCAGCCCATCGGCCAAGACGGATCAGGTGCAACACCCCCGCCACCACCAAAAGCCCACCCGACAGCACCAATTGCGGCGCAGCCAGCCAACTGATCATTGCCGCCAACAGGACCAGCAATGCAATTTTATCAAACCCGGCCATCACCGGCGCGGGCAACATGTCGCTGCCTTGCTTGACCAACCAGTTGCGGGTGAAGGCCGGCACAATCCGCCCGCCGATCACTGCCACCATCATCACCGCGGCGCTGATGCCGATCCGCAACCCGATCCCCTGCGCCGCGTAACCGCCGCCAGCCGCCTCAAGATGAAAGACGGCATTGCCGCCGAGAAAGGCCAGCAGCATCGCGACCACAATCAGATTGCGCCAGTTCTTTCCCGCGATAATTTCGCGCAGCAGCCAGAACAGCATCGCTGTCAGAAAGGCCAGATCAAGCGTCGCCACCAAGGCGGCAGGCCACCACAGCGCGGTGAACACCGCCAGCCGTCCCAGAACCCACAACAAAACCAATAAGAACAATAGCAAACCGGATAGCGCCGCGCGGCCTGTCCAATTGGGCACCGCAGTCAGCAGAAACCCTGCGATAACGGCACTGAGATAGCCGAACAGAAAGGCATGCGCATGCCATGACACCGGATCAAATCGCAGGGGAAGCGTCAGAACATCAAACATCTGCGCCAACCAAAGCGCCATAACAAGCACAGCCCAAAGCGCCGCGCCCAGAAAAAACGGACGGAAGCCAAGGGAAAAGAACACCGCCATCGAAGAACGGGTATCAGAGGTGGTATCGGTCATGCGCATGCCTTTGGTCGCTGTTGCGGTATATTCACCCCCCAACAGAGATTGTCAGTGATCTGGATCAACTCAGAAGGCAGATGGTTACCCCTGCGCCGCCTGCCGAAATCCGGCTTCGCTGAAATCTGTAAATACCTGGACCAGATCAACCATGTCTTCGCCCTGCCCCGACAGATCGTCTATCCGCCAGCGCGAAGCACAAAGCGACAGCATACCGGACACCATATAGACCAAGGCTGCCGCCAGACGCGCCTGCGAAGCACCGGGCAAAACCTGCGCAAATGCGGTCAGGAAAACCTTGGCCGTGGGGTCAAAATGCTGGCTGGCAATGGCCCGCCACCGGTCATCGGCGGACACATATGCAATCAACCGCCCGTAAGCCAGCCATCCGGGATCACCACCCAGAACACGGTCCAGAAACGGATGGGTGAAGCAACAGATCACCCCGCGCAGTGTTATCGGGCCCGTGGCCTGCAACGCCTCCAACGCGGCGGTTCTGGCATCTGACAGAGCCTCCGCACGCCGTGCGACGACTGCGGCAAACAAGGCCTCCTTCGATCCGCCATGATGATGTACCAACGCGCCCTGCACTTCGGCCAATGCGGCAATGTCCCGGATGGTTGCTGCGTCAAACCCATGCGCTGCAAAAACCTGCTCTGCGGCGTCAAAAATGCGCGCGCGGGTCTCAAGCGAACGTTGACTGGGCGCTCTTTGCCGTTGTTTTTGCTGGTTTAATGCATTCATTTCAAAATTATCTTGCCTTATTTTGAACGCTTGTTCAATCTAATTCAAATTTCAAGGCAAGGACGCACCACATGCCACAGGAAACATCCCCCTTTGGGGGGACGGAAAAATTTGCGCTGATTGGCGCGGGCCCAATGGGCCTTGCCGCAGCGAAAGTCATGACGGAACAGGGCGTTCCATTTCAGGGGTTCGAGCTACACTCTGATGTGGGCGGGCTGTGGGACATCGATGCGCCCCGGTCCAACATGTATGAAACAGCGCATTTGATCTCGTCCAAGACCATGACGGAGTTTGCCGATTTCCCAATGCGTGAAGATGTGGCGGAATATCCTTCTCACTCGGAAATGAAACGGTATTTTCAAGACTTTGCAAAGAATTACGACCTATACGCAAAGTATCACTTTAACGCCGAAGTTCTTTCAACCGAACCCCTTGGGGAGGCCGGCACAGGTTGGCGCGTCACCTGGCGCGATGCGCAGGGCAATGAACAATCGGAAGTTTTTGCCGGTGTCATGATCGCCAATGGCACCCTGTCCGAGCCGAACATCCCCACCTTCAAGGGGCAGTTCGACGGCGAGTTGATCCACGCCGCCAACTACCGTGATCCGCATCAATTCACCGGAAAACGGGTTCTGATTGTCGGGGCGGGCAACTCCGGCTGTGACATCGCGGTGGATGCCATTCACCACGGCAAAAGCTGCGATATCTCGATGCGGCGCGGCTATTACTTTGTGCCCAAATACGTCTTTGGCAAACCTGCCGATACCATGGGCGGGATGATCAAGTTGCCGATGTGGCTGAAACGCAAGGTCGACGGGATGATCCTGAAATGGTTTGTCGGAGATCCGCAGAAATACGGCTTTCCCAAACCCGATTATGCGCTTTACGAAAGCCATCCCGTGGTCAACTCTCTGATCCTTTTTCACGCCGGGCATGGCGATTTGAAAGTGCGGCCCGACATTGATCATCTGGACGGCAAAACGGTGCATTTCACCGATGACACACAGGCCGATTATGACATGATCCTGACCGCGACAGGCTATCGCCTGCACTATCCCTTTATCGACAACGCGCTGCTCAACTGGCAGGGCGATGCGCCGCATCTGTTTTTGAACGCAATGCATCCGGACCGTGACGATCTGTTTGTTCTGGGCATGGTCGAGGCCTCTGGTCTGGGTTGGCAAGGCCGGCATGAACAAGCCGAAATGGTTGTCCGCTACATCAAGGGCCTGCGCGAGGGGCGCGCCGCCGCCAAGACACTTCAGGCCGAAAAGAGAAGCGGTTTCAAACGGATGACAGGCGGCACCAGGTATCTCAAACTGCCGCGCATGGCCTATTACGTGGACAAGGCGACCTATCGCAAGGCCGTGACCAACTGGATTGGCGCATTGGGAGGCACCAGCAAATGACGGATCTTGACGACATAATGCTGAACTTCAGCCCCGCCAGCCTGACCTTGCTGAACGCCATTCTGGCGATTGTGATGTTCTCGGTCGCACTGGATCTCAAGGGCGACGATTTCAAACGCTTGATGCGCACGCCCAAGCCTGTCGTGACCGGGCTGATTTCACAGTTTGTGGTCCTGCCGGTGCTGACATTCCTTTTGGTGCTTGCCATGCAGCCGCGCGCCTCCATTGCGCTTGGTCTGATCCTTGTGGCGGCCTGTCCGGGGGGCAATATCTCAAACTTCATCTCGCACCGTGCGGGCGGCAACGCAGCATTGTCAGTTTCGATGACGGGCTTTGCCACGGTGGGGGCGATCCTGCTGACCCCGCTGAACATCGCCTTCTGGGGCAATCTCTATGAACCCAGCCGCGCCATCTTGCAGGCCACGGCCATTGATCCATGGCAGATCGCGCTGACGGTGACGTTGATGTTGATCCTGCCGCTGATTTTGGGTGTCCTGTTGAACCGCAACAAGCCAGCACTGGCCGACCGCATTCGCCGGCCCTTGCAGAACATGTCGATGTTGATCTTTGTGGCCTTTATCGTGCTGGCACTCGCTGCAAATTGGGCGTTCTTTCTGGGCTATGCCCATTACGTTGCCCTCCTCGTTGTCGTGCACAACGCACTGGCCCTGGCAGGCGGATACGGCACCGCCACGCTGGCGGGGTTGTCGCCTTTTGACCGCCGCGCCGTGACGATTGAAACCGGCATTCAGAACTCCGGCCTTGGTCTGGTCTTGATCTTTGGCTTTTTCGGGGGGCTGGGCGGTATGGCCGTTGTCGCGGCCTTCTGGGGCATCTGGCATGCGATCTCCGGCCTTGCCTTGGCCAAGGTCATGTCGCGCAGCGAAGCCGCGCGATGACGCGCATTCTAATCACAGGCGCCGCGGGGGCCGTGGGCCGCGCCCTGTTGGCGGAATTGGCTGGCAATGGCGGGCATGAGGTGATCGCGTCAGACCTTACCGCGCCTGCCCATCTGCCTGATCATATCCGATTTTGCCCCTTGGATGTGCGCGGTATGGATCCAGACACAGTCATCAAAACCCATAGACCCGAGGTGGTTATTCATCTGGCCTCCATCGTCGGGCATACAACCCGCGGGTTTGCCTATTCCGTGGATGTCACGGGATCGCAGAACGTAATCAATGCCTGTCTCAAATACGGCGTGCGGCGGCTGGTGGTGACCTCATCGGGAGCCGCCTATGGTTATCATCCCGATAACCCCGAATGGCTCAAGGAAACAGATGCCCTGCGCGGCAACGTCGAATTCGCCTATGCCGATCACAAACGGCAGGTCGAGGAGATGCTGGCCCAAACCCGCAAGGATCATCCCGCGCTGGAGCAGGTGGTTCTGCGGGTTGGCACGGTTCTTGGCGCGGGTTTGGAGAACCAGATTACCGCGCTGTTTCACAAACCCCGGCTGCTGGCTCTTATGGGCAGTGACAGCCCGTTTGTGTTCATCTGGACACGAGATCTGGCGCGGATCTTGCACCGGGCCGCCACAGACGGGCCTGCGGGTATTTTCAACGTGGCGGGCGACGGTGCCCTTGGCATTTCTGATCTGGCAGAACGGATGGGCAAGCCGGTTTTGCGCCTGCCGCCTGCCTTGCTCAAACTGGCGCTGGCGGTGGCCAAGCCGCTGAAATTGTCGCGCTACGGGCCTGAGCAGGTGCGGTTTTTGCAATATCGGCCTGTCCTGGACAACACTGCCCTGAAATCGGAATTTGGCTACTTGCCGGAACTCAGCAGCGCGGAGACCTTTGACCTTTGGCGCAAGGCGGCCGGATTATGACACAGAAAACCGCGATCATCACAGGCGGCGCAGGCGGGCTGGGCCTTGCCTTGGACAATGCGTTGCGCGGCCGGGGGTGGCAAACGATCCTGGTGGATCTGCCCGGCCCGGCTTTGGACGCCTTGGAGACGCTTGAGGGCCGCCGCGCCCTGCCCTGTGATCTGACCAAAAGCGCGGAACTTTCAGCGCTATGCGCCCAAATTCGAAGGCGCAGCCCTTCGGTTGATCTGGTGATCTACAACGCCGGTGTGACCCACATCGGCCCCTGTGCGAAATTGACCGAAGATACACATAGAAAAGTCTTTGACATCAATTACTTTGCCGCAACCCGCATGGCGCAGGAGCTGCAATCCGACCTGCGCAAGGCCAAGGGCACACATCTGGCGATTTCCTCTGTAGCCGGGTTTTCGCCACTGCTGCACCGCACCGCCTATGCGGCCAGCAAACATGCGCTTGAGGGGTTCTTCAAATCCCTGCGGGCAGAAGAAGCGCCCCATGACGTGCGCGTGGTGATCGCCGCGCCAAGTTTTGTTGCGACCAATCTTGGCAATGCGCAGGCACAAGACAATGGCATCGCCCGCCCCGGATCGGCCACCGATGGTGTGGATTACATGAGCCCTGATGATGCCGCGGCGGTGATCTTGCGGGGGCTTGAGCGGGGCAAACCCTTCATCCCCGTTGGCCGCATTGCGCGGCTGTCCTATCTGATCAACCGCGCCTCGCCGGCCCTGTTTGAATGGTTGATGCGCCGCAAAATGGGGTGATCAAGCGACCGAGAACGGATCATCCAGAACACCGACAAGCGGCATCAGAAAGGCCCCGTCGGTTGCATCCACCGCATCGGCAAAGAACCCGTCAATCGCGGCGACCGCCTGATCGCGGCTGGCGTCAGAGCCATCAAACAGCGCCATCGCGGCCACGGCATCGTCCACATCCGACATGCCCTTGTGCACCGCAAAATAGGCTCCGATATCAACCTTGGTGGTCAAATAGGCCTGGTCGGCGGCCTGTTGATCCACAAAATCCTGGCCAAGCTCCGGCTTGGGATCTGCCCGCGCGCCGCGCAACACCTCGAGAATGAACTGATCGCGCGCGACCGCGCCCTCATCCAGCAGGCCAACCCAGAAATCAATGCCCGCCTGATCCGGTGTGCGGCCCAGAACATTGCTGTAAACCGATTGGGCAAATACAAGATTGGTTGTGCCACCGGGATAGGTTGCAACAAATTCATCTTGATCAATGAACAGGGTCGCCATCTGCTCTAGCGTTGAGCCATTGGCAAAGGCAGTCCCCCAGAAATGCAGGCCCACGGCATCGGGCGCCCGGTTGAAGTATGCGATGTAAAGCTCAACAAAGCTTTCCAGCTCGACCTCTGACAGGCCCGCAGGCCCGGCGAAACGCGCCAGATCAAATGGCACTTCATAGATGTTGGTCCCAAAATCAAGAAACTCGATGTCAATCAACTGATCGACGCCATCCCCGCCTGCACGCCGATCTTCAATCGTCAGGCCATCAGGCGCAACGGTCAGGGTATAGCTGGCTTGTGCGCCACCGAAGGTCGCTGTGTCCGTGCCTTCGCCGCCATCAAGACGGTCATTCCCCGCGCCACCGGTCAGTGTATCGTCACCGCCGTTACCAGAGATTGTGTCATTGCCCGCATCGCCCAGCAACGTGTCATCGCCAATGCCAGAGGTCATCAGATCATTGCCATCGCCGCCCTCGGCATAGAACGCCGAACTGGCGCTGACACCATCAAGGTGGTCATTGCCGCCATCCAGGAAAATGCGATCTGAATCTTCATCGTCGCCAATGAAAACAAGGTCATTGCCGCCGCCGCCATGGATTTCGTCATCGCCTTGGCTGCCGGCCAACAGATCATTTCCATCGCCGCCATAAAGGGTATCCGCGCCGATACCGCCAATCAGAGTATCGAGCCCCGCCCGTCCATAAACCAGATCGTCGCCATCACGGGCGAATACATGGTCATCCCCAGATCCGCCATCGATCTCATCCGCGCCATACAGCCCTTCAATCTCGTCATTGCCCGCACCGCCCAAAAGCGTGTCATCGCCGTGACCACCGCGCAACGTATCGTCGCCATCGCCGCCCACAAGCGAATCGTCGCCCGATCCGCCGGTCAGTGAATCGTTGCCGTCCAGCCCTTCCAGCGTGTCCGCGCCATCGCCGCCCACCAGATCATCATCTTCATCGGTGCCAGTGTCATTGATCCCGGCGATAAATTCCTGTCCGTCAAATTCGAGCGAGGACACCGCACCGTTCAATGGCCCTTTGTCGTCGGCATTGGCGGCACCAACCTGCGCTGTGGCGCGATCCACATCTGCGGGAACAGCACCCTGCCCCTGTACCAAAAGACTGGCACCTTTGCTTAGGCTCATTAAACCCGCCGCATCGACAGCCACGGTCCACTGTGCGGTTTCCCCCGCCACAATCGCATCATCGGCGGCTACGGCAAAGCGTTGTCCGCCAACGAAAATGACAAACTCCAAGGTGGCAGAGTTGCTGACTTGCGCCAGCAGAATATCGTTCTGCCGCGTTCCGTCGCCAAAATCAAAAACCGTCTGTCCCGTTCCACCGATGACGGTGTCAAAACGGGCGGTCACGGACAGAGAAAAGGCACCGTTGATGTCTGGCATGTTAATGGTCGGCATGGCTGTGGTCTCTCATTTGCAAACGTGCTTGGACGGACGCTGCTGCACAAACGCAGCAACTAAGCGGCAGAAATTTGGCTAAAGCGAGGAAATCCCTGCCTCAAACAACCTAAGCGCGAATGAAAGCAAATACCAGAGACCGTTTTGCCCTAAAACGTCGGCGGAGTGCAGGCGCTGACAATCCGGCAAACACTTTTGCCCGTGTTGCGAAACCTGTGCGGTTTGCGGCTGTCAAAGAGGTAGCCCTCGCCAACTCCCAGAACCTGCACCTGATCCTCGACGGTGATCTCGATCTCGCCTTCCATGATAATCCCGGCCTCTTCGCCCGCATGAGACAGAAACTCCGGCCCTGTATCTGCGCCGGGTGGATAGGTCTCGTCCAGCAGTTGCAACGTATGGCTGCTGGCATTGCCGAGCTGGCGCAGCGATACGGGCGATGAGCCAAATTGCGGCGCAATTTCGGTGAAGTCTTCGGGCGCATAGAAATACTTGGGTTGCTCGGCCTCTTCGATGGTCGCGAAAAACTCCGCAATGCTCATCGGAATCGCATCCAGCAAACTTTTGAGTGAGGCCACCGAAGGGCTGGTCTTGTTTTTCTCGATCAGGGACACCGTGCCATTGGTCAGCCCCGCGCGGGCGGCAAGTTCCCGCTGAGACAACCCATGTGACTTGCGCAATGCCTGCAGCTTTTTGCCTATATCCACCCCGGTGATCCTTTGCCTGTCGCCGCTTTTCTCGTGCAAGATCAAGGTAATGCAACTCGCATCCCGCTGGAAGCCATTTCCAGCGGTTATTTTGGATCATTTGCGCCCGGTGCGGCGGCAAGAAATCCCTCTGTCTCAATCCGTATTGACAGATAAAATTAACAGCGTATGAGAATTTTAAACACCCCCGAAAGTGCTCGGTCGTGTTCCCCTTGTGACAGGAAACTCAGATATGACCACCACAACAAAGAAAAAGACCCGCAAAGCGCCTGCCAAAAGCAAGGCCAACATCTCTATCGTGCCAACGGTTGAAGAAGGCAAGGTGACCAACGCAGAATTGGTATCCCGCCGCGATGCCGCCGTGGCCCGCGGCGTGGCCTCTGCCGCACCGATCTATGCCAGCCGCGCCGAAAACTCGGAGCTGTGGGACGTGGAAGGCAACCGCTATGTCGATTTCGCGGGCGGCATTGCCGTGCTGAACACCGGCCACCGCCACCCCAAAGTGATCGCCGCCGCAAAAGCGCAAGAAGATCACTACACCCACACAAGTTTTCAGGTTGTCCCTTACGAGCCCTATGTCGCTCTGGCCGAAAAGCTGAACGCGCTGGCACCGGGCGATCACGCCAAGAAATCCCTACTGGTGACAACTGGCGCAGAAGCTGTTGAAAACGCGGTTAAAATCGCACGCGCCGCCACAGGCCGTCCGGGTGTGATCGCCTTTACCGGCGGGTATCATGGGCGCACGCTGCTGACGTTGGGCATGACCGGAAAAGTATCGCCGTACAAAAAAGACGTCGGTCCCTTCCCGTCAGACATTTTCCGCGCACCATTCCCAAGCCTGCGTGACGGCATCACTGTCGATGACGCGCTGACAGGCTTGCAGAACCTGTTCCTGACCGACGCCCAGCCAGAGCGCGTGGCCGCGATCATCATCGAGCCCGTGTTGGGCGAAGGCGGCTACACACCTGTGCCGTTCGAGATGATGCAAGCCCTGCGCGAGATCTGCGACACTCATGGTATCTTGTTGATTGCAGACGAAATTCAGGCTGGTTTTGGCCGTACAGGCACATGGTTTGCTGTTGAACACTCCGGCGTGGTTCCGGATCTGATCACCGTCGCCAAATCCATGGCAGGCGGTTATCCGATCGCAGGTGTGATTGGCCGCGCCGAAATTATGGATGCTGTCATTCCGGGCGGTCTGGGCGGCACCTACGGCGGCAACCCCGTGGCTTGCGCTGCGGCATTGGCAGCCATCGAAGCAATCGAAGAAGAAGGCCTGCTGGCCCGCTCCACCGCGCTTGGCGAGCATTTCCGCACCCGCTTTGCCGAAATCGGTGCCCGCGTGGCCCCGTTCCGTATGTGGGACATTCGCGGTTTGGGCGCCATGCTGGCGGTTGAATTCGTGACCGATTTTGAGACCGCAACGCCGGATGCGGAGCTGACCAAATCCGTTGTGGCACATGCACTCAAGCGCGGCTTGATCCTGTTGGCTTGCGGCATGCACGGCAACGCCCTGCGGATCATGGTGCCGCTGACGGCCTCTGACGCAATCATCGAAGAAGGCATCGCCATCTTCGAAGAGGCATTGGCCGCAGCAATCGCAGAGCAGAACACCTAATCTTGAACTAGAGCTACTCTGGAGGGCAGGCCATCGCGCCTGCCCTTTTTTTATGCACTTTGGAAACCCGCCATTTGCCTAATCCAACGGTTCCCGCAATGTTCAATCCGGCACACACCGCCGTGGATTTGTTAGATTTCTCTGCATTTTGTTAAAAATATTAAACGAAACTGCAAATCACTCAGAAATTTGGTTGCAATACTCTTAAGCCTTCGTCAGTCTCAACGACAGCGCTTCCCTTGGCAGTCCTGCCGGAGGCGCGCAGGGAAAATCATGCTATGCCAGAGCGTTCTGACATATCGCGAGAAACAAATGGTGCTGCCTTTGGGGAGGGGCTGCGGCATTCTAGAGAATAAATGGAAACAGTCAGTTATGCCCTTGGGCCTTGCAGAATGCTTGAGGACGATCTGCTGAAAAACGAAACAGATCCGAATGAGATTTCGGCGCGAACAGATAAAAAATACTGCCGGTTCGACCTTTGATTGACTGCGCGGAAATCCGGGGAAACACGCAACTCCTCGCGGCAAAAGGTTGACTTTGGGTTTTGGCGCACTTGTTTTGGGGGGCGCATAATATGAATTCGTTAAACAAAGCGTCCGTATCAAGCGGCGAAAGGGGAAAGATCAACGTGGCAAACACAGAACCACGCGATCCTGCCATAACATCGGCCACAATGGCGCTGCAGATGCGCGGGCTATTGCTTGCACGTGTTATCAATTGTTCAATGCGCCATTCTTCTGTTTTCGTTTCCGGCGCAAGGGCGTAGGGGATGCGTAACGCGGAGACATGGATGGCCCAGACGGGACGCCTCCGCTTTTACGGAGCAGTAAGACTATGACCCCTTTCGCAATTGCTGGCGTACAGATGTACGTCAACGCCCTGCAACCCAACGTCGATGGCATGTTGCATCGCCTCGACATTCTGATGATGCGCTTTCCCTGGACACAGATGGTGCTGTTCAGCGAACTTGCACCTTTTGGCCCGCTTGAGAAGTTCAAGCTGCCGCAACAGAACGAAGTGATCGACAAATTCTGCGAGGCGGCGCGGCGTCACAAGGTCTGGCTGATCCCCGGCTCGATGTTCCTGACCCATCCCGAGGATGGCCGCGTTTACAACACATCGCTGGTGATCAACCCGGACGGCGAAGTGATCCGCCGCTACGCCAAGATGTTCCCGTTCCTGCCCTATGAGGCAGGCATCGCGGCGGGTACGGATTTTTGCGTGTTTGATGTGCCTGATGTGGGCCGGTTTGGCCTGTCGATCTGTTATGATATGTGGTTCCCCGAAACCACGCGGCAACTGACATCGCAAGGGGTTGAGGTGCTGTTGCATCCGGTGCTGACAGGCACAACCGACCGCGATGCGGAACTGGCCATCGCCCGCGCCACGGCGGCGCAATTCCAGTGTTATGTCATTGACGTCAATGGCTTGGGCGCAGGTGGTGTGGGCAAATCACTGGTTGTCGATCCCACATCATTGGTGCTGCACCAATCAGCGGGCCAAGAGGATATGTTCCCTATCGAGGTGGATCTGTCCATGGTGCGACGCCAGCGCGAAACTGGCATGAAGGGTCTGGGGCAAGTGCTCAAAAGCTTCCGCGACAGATCCACCGATTTTTCCGTCTACGACCGCAGCAGCGGTGTGGACAGCTATCTCAACTCTCTGGGGCCACTTGAGGTGCCACAGCAAGGCTCTCGTGCTGGGTTGCATGTGGACGTCCCGGCGAACGCAGAGGCAGAGAAAATGGAACGCGGACCTCACATGGGGTTCGGGATTTCGCCCGCTTTGGGCAAAACGTCAGGCGGCTGAAACACAACGATTGCGGCAACTTAACCGCGGACCCATCGTGTTTCAGCCTTTTTGAGGAGGATGAACGATGGATTCTGTCAGCGAGTATTATTCCGCAACCCAATTGCGTGCTGATAGGTGGAGCGCCCTGCGCGAAGCCGCCGCGTCGCTGTCCCGAGAGACCGCGGCGAAAAAGGCGGCTGCGCTCAAGGTGCGCATCGGGGATCTATTCGAATCTCTGGCCTTGATCGAACCCTATTGGGCGTTTCCCGGCATGGCCGCATTTGACCACATGCGCCGCAATTTTGAGCATGGGAATTTTGAGGATTTATCCTTTACCATCAGCCGCGTCACCCGTGCCCTGACCACTGGCGCCTATCGGCGGCGCAGCATCCCGCTTGATCGGGACACCACCGATGATGACGAACACAACGACGAGGCCATGCTGTCGCCCGAGGCCCGCGCCATGGCCCGCCCTTATTTCGAGGTGCTGATCGTCGACAGCGTCAATGATCAACAGGAACGCTGGCTGAAAAGCAACGTCGCCCGCATGCGCCGCCCCGAAGATCCGTTTCATTACGAGGCCGTTGTGGTGCCCAGCCTTGAGGACGCGCTGATTGCGGTGCTGTTTAATCACAACATTCAAGCGATTGTGGTGCGCCCCGGATTGGTGCTGAAATCCAAGAACGACAATGAAATATTGTCAAAATACGTCACCAACGCCAGCGATTCAGATGCCATCGAAGCAATGCTGCCCGAAGACTATGGGCCGGAACTATGCCGCCTCATCGCCCGTGTCCGCCCGGAATTGGACGCTTATCTGGTCACGGATCGGTCAGTGGAGGATATCGCGGGGCTGGATCTGGGGATCTGTCGGCGGGTGTTCTACAACCAAGAAGACTTTATGGAGCTGCACCTGAACATCCTGCGCGGGGTGGCGGCGCGTAACAAGACCCCGTTCTTCACGGCGCTGGTGGAATATTCCAAGCAGCCCACCGGCGTTTTTCACGCGATGCCAATCAGCCGCGGAAAATCCATCAGCCGGTCTCATTGGATACAGGATATGGGCGCTTTCTACGGGCCCAACATCTTTTTGGCCGAAACATCCGCCACCTCCGGCGGTCTCGACAGCCTGCTGGAGCCGCAAGGCCCGATCAAAGAGGCGCAGGAACTGGCCAGCCGCGCCTTCGGGTCCAAACAGACCTTCTTTGCCACCAACGGCACCTCGACCTGTAACAAGATCGTCGTGCAGGCACTGGTGCGGCCAGGTGACATCGTGCTGGTGGACCGTGATTGCCATAAATCGCACCACTACGGCATGGTTCTGGCCGGGGCCGAGGTGGTCTATCTCGACAGCTATCCGCTGAACAAATATTCGATGTATGGCGCGGTGCCGCTCAAGGAAATCAAGCATCAATTGCTGGCGCTTAAGGCCGCAGGCAAGCTTGACCGCGTGCGGATGCTTTTGCTGACCAACTGCACCTTTGACGGTTTGGTTTATAACGTTGAACGGGTGATGGAAGAATGTCTTGCCATCAAACCAGACCTTGTCTTCCTGTGGGATGAGGCGTGGTTTGCCTTTGCCCGCTTCAGCCCGACCTATCGCCAGCGGACCGGCATGCGCACCGCCAACAACTTGCGCAAACGGTTGCGCACCGAGGACCACAAGCGCGCCTATGAGGCCCAGCAAGAGACCTTGGTCGACGCCAGTGACGAGACCCTGATCGAGACCCGTTTGATTGCCCCGCCGGAGGCGCGGATCAGGGTCTATGCCACGCAATCCACCCACAAGACGCTGACCTCGCTGCGACAAGGGTCGATGATCCATGTGAACGATCAGGATTTCAAAGGCGAAGTCGAACAAAGCTTCCACGAAGCCTATATGACCCACACCTCCACCTCGCCCAATTACCAGATCATCGCCTCGCTTGATGTAGGGCGCAGGCAGGTCGAGCTGGAAGGGTTCGAGTTTGTCCAACGCCAGATCGAGGCGGCTATGGCGATGCGCAAAGCCGTCAGCAGTCATCCGCTTTTGCAAAAGTATTTCAAGGTCTTGACCGCCGGCGACATGATCCCCGAGCGATACCGCCAAAGCGGGGTCACCAGCTATTTCGATAACGAACAAGGCTGGACCGACATGTGGGATTGTTGGGAACAGGATGATTTTGTCCTCGACGCCACCCGTGTGACACTGGCCGTGGGCGGCACGGGCTGGGACGGTGACACGTTCAAGACACAGATTTTGATGGATAAATACGGCATCCAGATCAACAAAACCTCGCGCAACACCGTGCTGTTTATGACAAACATCGGCACAACGCGATCCTCGGTGGCCTATCTGATCGAGGTGCTGGTCGAGATCGCCAATGAACTGGACGAGCTGTTGGATGACGCCTCCAAGATGGAGCGGTTGTCCTTTGACAGACGGGTGAAAAACCTGACGGAAAACTATCCGCCTCTGCCAGATTTCAGTCGCTTCCACGATGCCTTCCGCCCTGATGATCTGACGCCCGAAGGCGACATCCGCACCGCCTATTACCTCAGTTATGACGAGAAAAATTGCGACTATCTGGAATTGGACGGATCGCTCAAAGAGGCCTTGGAAGCCGATCAAGAAGTCGTCTCGGCCAGTTTCATCATTCCCTACCCGCCCGGATTTCCGATCCTGGTGCCAGGGCAGGTTGTCAGCCGCGAGATCCTCGAATTCATGCTTGCGCTCGACGTTAACGAAATTCACGGATACCGCGCCGATCTTGGCCTGCGCGTATTCACACCAGAGGCTCTGGCCGCCTTGCCCAAGGCCAAATCAATCACAACAGCCGCCGAATAAGAAAAGGACACAAGATGCCAACAGTGCTCAAGAATATTTCCGAAATCCGCCGGTTCTTTCATCGCAATGAAGATCCGATCTATTTCATTTCGGCGACCAACTTTAACCTTCTTGGCCTCGACGAATGGGTTAAGAATTTCAAATACATCTGCTACATCGACTGTTACGGCGGCAAACATCCGAATGTGTTCTGCCCCTCCGAACAGCCCCATGCGGAGTTTCAGTCCATTGAGGACATCAACAACTACCTGCTGCAACACAAAGAGGTCATTGATTTCATCAAACGTCGGGGCGGCAAGCCCAAGTTTGTGTTCTTAATGTTTGATGAGGAAACCGAACGTCTGTCCAAGGAGTTGGGCGCGGATGTGTGGTTCCCCAAGGCCAAGCTGCGCACCAATATGGACAACAAGATCGAAACCGTTCGGATCGGCAACAAGGCCGGCGTGCCATCGGTGCCGAATGTGTTGGCCGAGGTTAAGGATTACGAAGATCTGAGAAAAACCTGTGAAAAGGCCGGGATCGGGCATGATCTGGTGCTGCAATCGGCCTTTGGTGACAGCGGCCACACCACGTTCTTTATCAAATCCGAGGCTGATTTCCGCCGCCATGAACATGAGATCGTCGGCGAAGGCGAGATCAAGATCATGAAGCGGATCGATTGCCGCGGCTCGGCCATCGAAGGCTGTGCCACCAAGGAAGGCACAATCGTTGGCCCGCTGATGACCGAACTGGTTGGGTTCAATGAATTGACCCCCTATCGCGGCGGTTGGTGCGGCAATGAGATCCTCTCAACGGCCTTCCCGCCCAAAGTGCGTCAGAAGGCGCGCGAGCTGACCTTCAAATTTGGTGAGCAATTGCGCAAGGAAGGCTACCGCGGCTACTTTGAGCTGGATTTCCTGATCGACAAGAAAACCGGTGATATCTGGCTGGGTGAATTGAACCCGCGTATCACGGGCGCCTCTTCGATGACCAACCATGCGGCCTTTGCCCATGCCGATGCGCCACTGTTCCTGTTCCACCTGCTTGAATTCTCCAAAAAGAAATTCCAACTCGACGTGGATGAGCTGAACGCCCGCTGGGCCGATTCCGCCAATATCGACAGCTGGTCACAGATGGTGATCAAACACACCGATGACAGTGTCGACATCTGCACCGCATCGCCAGAAACCGGCATTTACAAGATGTTAGAGGACGGAAGTGTGGTATATGACCGCTTTGATTATCACCGCCGCGCCGTCGAAAGCGAGAACGAAGCCTTCTTCTTGCGTATCCTGCAACCGGGTGATTACCGCTATGAAGGAGCCGATATTGGTATCCTTGTGACGCGAGGTCGTTCTATGACCAAGAATTTCCAGTTGAATGAACGCGCCAAGAAATGGATACACGGCATCAAGAAAACGGTCGATGGCAAGCCGTTGCCCGTTGCCAACGCTGGTCCGGCCCTCGCAGACCCGGCGTTCAAAATCCTGTAAGGACTGCCTATGCACTGGCGCGCACTCAGCGAAGACATGCCCGGCCCCAAGTGGGCCGGGCTTTTTGCGGAATACTGGCCCGATTACCGGCGCTGGTGGCTCAAGGAGGGCGACAGCGCCCGCCCCAGCTATCTGGAAAGCAAACGCGCCCTAAAAGAACACATGCCCGAGATTGTCCCGCTTTATGACAATCTGTGTGATCTGGCAGGCGGCGGCGATCAGGCGGCGCGCTTCCTCAGCTTTTATTGCCCGCCCCCCTATCTGTCAGGCTGTTCCCAAGCGATCTGGACAGGCGAAGAGCCGGTTCTGGTGCGCAACTACGACTATAACCCCAATGCCTTTGACAGCCTGATCCTGCACACCGGATGGCAGGGTCGCCGCGTCATGGGCACCTCCGACGGGCTTTGGGGGATGGTGGATGGTATGAACGATGCCGGGCTTGCGATCTCGCTGACCTTTGGCGGGCGGCGGGTGGTTGGCACCGGCTTTGGTGTTCCGCTGATCCTGCGCTATGTGCTGCAAACCTGTGCAACCGCCGAAGAGGCAGGCGCGGTTCTGGCCCGCGTGCCCACGCATATGAGCTATAATGTCACCGTTCTGGATGCCAAACGTCACTACCTGACCGCGATGATGGCCCCGGACCGCCCGACTGTGATCACCCACGCCGCCGTGGCGACGAACCATCAGGAAAGCGTCGAATGGGTCAGCCATGCAAGATTCACCGCAACGGTCGAACGCGAAAGGTTCCTGTTGCAGCGTCTGACCCTGCACCGCGATCCCGAAGACAAGTTTATCAATGCCTTCCTGCGTCCGCCCCTGTATTCGACGGCTTTTGATGCTGGCTTTGGCACGCTTTATACTGCGGTCTACCGCCCACGGTTGCAGCAGATGGAGGTCCGCTGGCCCGGCACGGTCTGGCCAATGCACATGGACGCCTTTCAAGAGGGCGGACGCCGAGTCCAGATCCCCGGCGCGGCCTGATCTTATGGCCTGCTACCGGTCTCGCCCAGAACAGCATCAAGACGGTCCAACAGCATCTCAATGCCTTCTGCATCCACACTCAGCGGCGGTCGGATTTTCAGGATATTGTCCTCCGGCCCTTCGCGGCCCATCAAGATCCGTTCTTCGCGCATCCGGTTGAGGACGTAACTGCATTGTGCGGTCGCGGGTGACTTTGTGGCGCGATCCGTCACAAGCTCAACCCCGACAAACAAACCCATACCGCGCACATCTCCAACAATATCATATTGTTGCTGGAGCTTCTTAAGGCCTGACATTAACTGTTCGCCCATCTTCGCGGCGTTCTGCATCAGCCCTTCATCATCGACAATGTCCAACACGGTTTTGCCCACACGGCAGGAAAGCGTTGATCCGCCGAAAGTCGAGAAGAACTCCGGCCCTTTGGCAAAAGCAGCGGCAATCTCCGGTGTGGCGATCAACACGCCCAAGGGATGGCCATTGCCAATGGGCTTGCCCAGCACAACAATGTCCGGCACAACGCCCTGCGCCTCGAAAGCAAAGTAATGCGTGCCAAGCCGGCCCAAACCGGTCTGCACTTCGTCGGCAATGCATACCCCGCCCGCCGCGCGAATACGCTCATAAACACCCTTGAGGTAGCCATCGGGCGGAATGATCTGTCCGCCAACAGACGGGAAGGTCTCCGCGATGAAGCCCGCCGGCCTGTGACCGCGATCTGCCAATGCCGCAACCGCCCGATCCACTTGCGCGGCATATTTCGCCCCCCGCTCTGGGTCATCACGGCCAAAGGCACCGCGGTAGTCATCTGGGATATCCACCAGTTCCACCCAATCAGGCTGGCCGACACCGCCCTTGGCGTTGAACTTGTAGGCCGAGATGTCGATCGCGCCAGTGGTGTTGCCGTGATATCCGTGATCAGGCGTGATCATCCCCTTTGCCCCGCTGGCCGCGCGGGCGAGCCGCAGCGCCAGTTCATTGGCCTCGGTGCCGGAATTGAGGAAAAAACAGACTGACAGTTCCGGCGGCAGTTTCGACATCAACTTATCGGCAAAGGCGGTTTGCGCCGGATGCAGATAGCGGGTGTTGGAATTCATCCGCTTGAGCTGATCGGCAACCACCGCCTGAATGCGCGGATGCGCATGGCCCACATGCGGCACATTGTTGTAGGCATCAAGATAGGGCCGTCCCCATTCATCAAACAAATGGTGTTTCCAGCCCCGCATCAACATGACAGGATCGCTGTAACTCAGCTTGAGATTGCCGCCAAAATGCATTTGACGCTTTTCCAGTATGGCCGCTTTATCAGTAGGTTGATAGGAAACGTAAGCATCCTCTAGGTTCAACAGAGCGGCCGGATTGGGGCAGATCGCGCCCCAAAGATCAAGCTCATCGGGATCGGCCACACCGGGCCAATCGGTTCCCATGCCCGCCAGAGACAGCGCCAGTTGGAAATGCAGATGCGGCGCCCATCCACCGTTGCAATCCGCCGCGCCAAGGCGACAGAAAACCTCACCTTTCTCGATGCTCTGGCCCAGTTTGAGATGTGCAATGCTCGCCGGATCAAGATGGCCATAAAGGCTGTGAAACGCGTCCCCTTCAGGGGTTTCATGGCGCAGGATCACCATACCGCCATAGTCCAGCCGTCCGCGCCGGTCCTCGACAAAGGCCACCGTGGCGGCCAAAGGCGCGGCCAGCGTCTGGCCCGCGGGTGCAAACACATCCACGCCAAGGTGTACCGTACGCCGGTTTGAGGCCTTCCATTTCCCCTTGCGGAACGCAGGCGCGGTATAGACCAGACGCGGCTCACTGTAATAACCCATCCAGATATCGTCCGGCCCGAAACGATCTGCGCCCAACGTCGCGGCCTCCTGATCGGTGATGTCGAACGGGTTGCGCGGACAGGTCGCAGCCTCAACCGACAAGGCCTCCATCGGGGCCGCTGCCAGAGATTGGCCGATGATCGGGGCAAAATCACCGCGCGATTGATCCAGCCAAAGCGCCACGCGCGCAGCCGCATCGTTGATCGGCAAGCCGCAAGCACTGCGCAGGCGCATCCTCAGCATCTCGGTGTTCAGCTCCGGCCCCTCCAGAAACCTCCATGCGGGTGCTTGCGATATTGTAATGTAGGGATCGGCCGGATTTTCCTGCGCCATGAGCGTGGAATTCACAATGCTCTTGGCCAGCCGCATCCGCAGAAGTGGCAGGAGCATATCAATCTCATCCCCCGTGAGCGGATGCACCTCGTGATACCCTTTGACCAAGGCTGTCAGCGCAAGATCCGGCTCTGCGTGATCCAAGACCACGTATGCAGCCGTGATTGCCAGATCGCAGATGCGCGGCGCACGGCACATGTCGCCCAGATCTATCACGCCAGAAATATGCGGACTGCCCATGCGGTGATCGACCAAGGCATTGTAATCATTCAGATCATTGTGGATGGCCTGCCGCGGCATCGCAGCAAGCCGGTCTTGCAAAGTATCGAAGTCTTCGCAGATCCCGGCCAGGATCGCATGGCGGTCATGGTCGGTAACGCAGGTCAACGCGCCCTTGATCCAGCCCGCTTGCATCAGGTTCCACTTGAAATCACGCGTCAAGGCAGGGTGATCAAAATCTGCCAACGCGGCGGTCAGCCTGCCATTTTGGGCCCCCAGATCGGCAATCAAACCTGCGCTGTGCGGGCTGAAATTGGCGTAACAGATCCCCGGAAGCGCCGATTGCAGCCAGACCAGCCGCGCCTGCCCTGCGTTGTCCTGGGCCGTGATCATCGCCTTGCCATCTCTGGCAGGTATGACCCGCGGCATCGGCACCTCGGGGGCATGCGCCGCAACATGATCCAGCGCCTTGATCTGCATATCGATCAGGCCGGTCTCGCATCCTGCCCGCATCACCTTGAGGATGCTGGTCTTTCCGTCGTCATGAACCGCGCGAAAATTAAGATCATACTCACCATCAAGCGGCTCAAGCTCTGCTGTGATGCCCCAATGGGTCTTGAGTATCTGTGTCCAATCGTCCGACATGTCGCCGCCCCCCCGAATTCCTGTTGTGCCATCAATGCGTGGCAAGATCAGGGGCTTCAAGGGGGATTGTCGGATTTGGCGAAACTGCGTTCAATCCTCGCGGCAGTAAACGTCGTAAAGGGTGCCCATCAGCACCTGCATCTTGGGGTCTGCAATCCGGTAAAAGATCGTCTGACCCTGCCTGCGCGTGTCCACCACACCGCCTGCCCGCAGCTTGGCCAGATGCTGGCTCAGCGCGGATTGCCCCAGATCAAGGGTGTCTTGCAAGGTGCCGACACTGCATTCACCTTCTGCCAATTTGCACAGGATCAGCAACCGGCGCGGGTTGGCCAGAAGGGTCAATTGCCCCGCGACAAGATCAGCTTTTTCTTCAAGGCCGGAGGTAAGTGTTTCTGACATTTCTATACTTTAGATATTGCTAATTTAGTAATTACTTATTTATATCACATCAGGCAGGCGCTGCAAGAGCGCCACAACATAACGGAGTTTGCGCTTATGGAATTGTCCACTGCAACAGAATTTACACCGCTGCTGTCCCTTGTGGGGGGTATCCTGATCGGGATCAGCGCCTTGATGGTCATGGGCCTTTTTGGACGGATCGCGGGCATATCCGGCATTACCAGCGGCATGATGGCCGCATTTCTGCCGATGCGCGGTGCGCCGACAGATCTGGCCTGGCGCTTGGCCTTTGTCGCCGGTTTGATCGCAGCGCCGCTGCTATATAGCGTTTTTGCCGGGCAAATGCCGGCGCAAACCGTTCCAACATCTCTGATTGGCATGGCCATCGCAGGGATCGTCGTGGGTGTCGGCACCAGCCTTGGGTCGGGCTGCACGTCGGGGCATGGGGTCTGCGGATTGGCGCGGCTGTCGCCCCGGTCACTGATCGCGGTTTGCACGTTCATGGCAACTGCGGGCGTCACCGTTTTTGTCCTGCGGCACATGGTTTAAGGAGCGTACAGATGCATATTCTTTTTGGTCTGCTTTCCGGTCTGGTCTTTGGTATCGGCCTTGTCATCTCTGGCATGTCGAACCCCGCCAAGGTGTTGAATTTCCTTGATGTTGCTGGCACTTGGGATCCCAGCCTTGCCTTTGTGATGGGCGGCGCATCAGTAACGACCTTTATTGGGTACCGGTTGATCCTCAAACGCCCTGCCCCCGCATTGGCGGATGTGTTCCAGATGCCCACTGCAGCGCAGATTGACCGGCCCTTACTGGCTGGCTCGGCGCTGTTTGGTATTGGCTGGGGCATCGGCGGGCTTTGCCCCGGTCCGGCCTGGACCGCGCTGCCAATGATGGCGCCGGGCGTCTTGGTTTTCTTGCCGATGATGCTTTTGGGGCTGTGGGTTGGCAGCCATCTGAAGCTGCAATCCAGCGGCGGTGCCGCCCCTGCTGCCGGCTGATCCGGCACGCGATCACCCTGCAATGGCCGCACCCCCGTCTTACGGCGGCCAGAATTGCATGGGCATCCTTTCCCCCGAAACGCAAAGGGGGTGCCCATGCAAAATGTTCCAACCGCGCGGCAGACCGCTCAGGAAAAATTGTTTGAATTGATGCGCCACTCGGCGCTGTCACAGCGGGCTGGGGCCAAGCCGCAATGCGCGCTTGCGGCCAAAGACGCGGATCGCCTGAAATCACGGGCTTTGGCGTCCCTGGGTGTCAGGCCCGCATCAGGTGCAGCGCCAAAAGGCACGCTCATCTGGACTTCGGTTTTTCACCGGCTTGCGCAATTTCAATCTAGAAAAACCCGGCCCCGTCCAGTTCTACAATCAAAGCACCCATAACCCGGCCATCGCTGGGGTTGGTCAGGGTGAAGACCGCCTGAACATGGCCGCTTTGAGCAGACCTTGCCGCGGCATCGAATATTTCGAACTGCCATGGCACGGCTTCGTAGTGTTGGCGCAGGCAATTTCGAACCAACTCTGCCACGGCATCACCCGCACGATATTCGGCAATTGTCATCCCATTGAGATCACGCAGCGAAAGCGCCCGAATGCGGCCCTTTGCGCCCTGCAAATGATGCTGCAGGAGTTGCTGTGCCGGATGGCCCATTTGCACCGTCAGAGGCGGATCGGACAAAGCGCCAAGCAGCCGCGCATCATTGGCCCAAGTCATCACATCACGGTCGATAAAGCGCAGCATTGCCATCGGCCGATCCTGCGCCCATCCAGGCGCGGCCAACATCCACAAAAGCGCCGCCATCACATAGCGTGTCATCACATTTCCCCAACTCCAATGCGCCAAGAGACGCAGAAACCACGGCTGAGCCTAGGAAACGGATGTTAAAGCGGGATGAATCGCCCTGCAGTGTCAGAGAAATTGGTTATCGTGCAGTTAACCCTGGTCCGGTATTTCACCACGGAAACCCAGTGCCACGACAAATTTCTCAGAACTGTCTGACCGGCTGGCGGGGGGTTTGTAGTTGTGGACCTTGGTGAAACGCTGTTTCAGCAGCTTTTGCAAATCGCCTTCTGCGCCGCCGGCCAGAACCTTGGCAACAAAGGTGCCACCCTCATCCAGCACGTCAAAGGCGAAATAGGCTGCGGCCTCGCACAGGGCGATGATGCGCAGATGGTCGGTCTGTTTGTGACCCGATGAAGAGGCCGCCATATCCGACATGACCACGTCAGCCTTGCCGCCCAGCCATTCCTTGACCTGCAGATCGGCGTCATCTTCCATGAAATCCAGCTGGTGCAATTCGCAGCCTGCAATCGGCTCCATCTCTTGCAGATCAATGCCCAGAATGGTGCCCACGGCCTTGCCGCCGCGTTCGGCCAGCACGTTGCTGCGTTTGACGGCCACCTGACACCAGCCGCCCGGTGCCGCGCCCAGATCAACGATCCGGGCACCGGGCACGAGAAAGCGAAATTTGTCGTCCAGTTCCATGATCTTATAGGCCGCACGCCCGCGATACCCTTCGGATTGCGCCCGTTTGACATAAGGATCGTTCAACTGTCGCTGCAACCAGCGGGTGGAACTGGTGGTCCGCCCGCGTGCGGATTTGACCTTGACCTTGAGGTCACGCTGGCCGCGCCCGGAGGTGTTTTTGCCAGTTGGTGTCTTGCCCATCTCAATAGGCCCCTTCTTCCAATACGCCATCGGCGCTCATTTGTGCATATAACAGACCCTCGCGCAGACCGCGATCCGCAACCGAAAGCCGGTCCGTGGGCCAACAGCGCATCAAGGCCTGCAAAATCGCCGCCCCCGACATGATCAGCGCCGACCGGTCCTGACCGATACGCGGGTCGGCGCGGCGGCCGTTCGGGCCCATCGCCAGATAGGAATGGATCACCTTGTCGATCTGTTCGGTGGTCATCCGCAGCCCATCCACCTTGGTCCGGTCATAACGGCGCAGGCCCAAATGGCTGGCGGCGACCGTGGTGACGGTGCCTGAAGTGCCGACAATCTGAAACCGTTCCTGCGGCTGGGCCGAGTGGTAGGGCGTAAAGTCCTGCAAATTTTCCTCGAAGAACCAGCTCATCAAGGCAAACCGCGCCGCATCGTCATCGACATCGCTGAACTGGTCGCGCAGGGTCGCCACGCCAAGCGGGACCGAGATCCAATCCACAACCTTGGCAGCCGGAATATCGGTTTTGGCCTGAATGAACCCCGAATGCAGGCGCATGATGGATTGCGCACGGTCTTTCTTGGGCACTTTGGAGATGTCGATCCAGACCAATTCGGTCGATCCGCCGCCAATATCCACCACCAGCAGGTTTTCGGTCTTGTGATTGACCAGCGGCGCACAAGAGATAACCGCCAGCTGCGCCTCTTCCTCAGGCTTGATGATATCAAGGCGCAGTCCGGTCTCACGCTGAATGCGGCGCATGAATTCTGCGCCGTTTTGCGCACGGCGGCATGCCTCCGTTGCAACCAGACGCATCCGGCGCACTTTGTTACGGCGCAGTTTCTGTTGGCAGATGCGGAGTGCCTGGAGGGTACGCGCCATCGATCCGCGCGACAAACGCCCGGTGCGCTCCAATCCTGCGCCCAATTGCACAGATTTGGAAAAGCTATCAACCACATGAAAACCGCTGCCCTTGGGCTGGGCGATCAACATGCGGCAGCTATTTGTACCCAGATCAAGGGCCGCATAGAGGTCAGACGATCTGGGCGGAACTGGCGCGGGGCTCAGAGCCGGTTTTTTGTCCTTTTCGAGCGCGCCCGCACCTTTGGGACGCTGTGGCGCCATGGTTTGCGCCTTTCATATCGAGTTGCCCTCAAGGTAGTCGTGCAGGCGGTCACGCGCAAGCGCGAAGGTGGGGCAATTGCGCAAATCTTATGCAGTTGGATGCGCGTTCCTGTAGCGGCTGATCCAATCGGCACTGGTCTGATCGGCAAGTTTGCGCAGCCCCGGTGCCGTATTGGCGGCAAGCGCCGGATCCTGCCCGATATGGCGCAGAACCATGGCCAGAGTGAATTTCGGATCGGCAGCGAGATCCTCGTAGGTGAGTGTCAGCGGCGCAATGCCCTGCGCCTCAAACCAGCGTGGCCATACGGCATCAAAGGCCGTCAGCTCAGCCATTCGCGCCGTGATGACGGTTGCATCATAACCCAGCGGCAATGTTGGCGGCATTTCCTCAAGCGTGCTGCCGTCAGGACGTCCATGCCAAAGCCCTGTTTGCTCTGCACGGATATAGGACACAGCCTCGGCCAATTTGTCGCTACGCGACAGGTATATATAGCGGAGCGGACCAAAGGCCGCTGCGAATCTGTCGCCATCTGTCAAAACCTGTGGATGTCGCTGCGCCAGCCAATCACTGGCAAACTGCAGATCCGCCCCCATCAGGCGCAACCCAAAAACTCCCGTGCCCCCTCGCCCGGCCCGGCGCATCGCCGCAAAATACTGCGCGGTAAAATCCTCATCCTGCCAGTCCGCGCCCTGTCCCAGCGCCCATTCATCAGCCCAATATTGCAGGCTTTTTTGCCGAAAGAACGAGTTTGGACACCCCGCAACCCCGGTTTGGGCCAGCAAATCGCACAATAGCGTCGTGCCGCTGCGCGGGGTGCTGCACAGGATATATGCGGTGGGTTGGTCCATGGAACACAGAGCTAACAATCCCCCGAACGCCTGTCCATGTGGTGCGCCTCACAACAAAGGTGAATATTATGATGCTCCGCCCCCCTCGCGGTGCAGGTCGCTGCGGGATAAACCTCACTGCGTCGCGGATGGAATGCTTTCGGTCGATATTCTGCCGCGTTTGAGCAACGTCTGCCGTTAGACAGGCCATGAAACGCAACAAGGGACGGGCACATGCCAGAGGTCACAATCGTATATTGGCGGGATATTCCGGCGCAGGTGATTGTCGGAAAAGGCCGCCGCGGGGAAAAGCGTGCTTTACCAGAGCGGTTTGAGCAAGCAATCGACCGCGCCGCCATGAAAGTGGGCGCCGAAGACACCGATGCCTATCTGGCTGAATGGCGCAAAGCGGCACCATTTACCGTCGAAGGCACGGATGCCGAAGTTGCAGATTCCGAAGCCGCACGGCTGGACAGCGAATATGACCGCGCCCGCATCAAGGCGCTGATTGACAACGATGGTTGGGCCTAAGGCCCGGCTTCCCATGTTCAAGGATAAACTCATGGCTCTGCTCAATTTCCGCCGCAAAGACACATCTGCCCCAACCACGACCTCCCCTGAGGTTGAGGCGCTGCTCAAGAATTACTCGATCGAGGTGATGCCGCGCACCGCCGAAAAGGTTGAGGATTTTCGCGACCTGCTGCCTGCCGAGACCCGCGTCTATATCGCCCATATCGAGGGCACCCCTATCGAAGATATGGTCGCCACCGCGAAACGCCTGAACGCAGGCAGGTTCAAGGTGATGCCGCACTTCCCCGCGCGGATCATCAAGGACAAGGCGACACTGGCGGACTGGATTTCCCGCTACCAGGGCGAAGCGGATGTGAAACAGGCACTGTTGCTGGCGGGCGGCGTGGCCCAGCCCCATGGTGATTTCTCCGATTCCATGCAGCTTTTGGAAACCGGCCTGTTTGATCAGGCAGGCTTTGAACGTCTGCACGTCGCGGGTCACCCCGAAGGCAACCGCGACATCGACAGCGACGGCAGCACCACAAATGTGGACGCCGCGCTGAAATGGAAAAACGATTTCCAAACCCGCACAGATGCCGAGATGGCACTGGCCACCCAATTTGCCTTTGACGCAGGTCCGATCATCAAATGGGCGGACGACCTGCGCGACGCAGGGATCACCCTGCCCGTTCACATCGGTATCGCTGGCCCGGCCAAGCTGCAAACCCTGATCAAATTCGCCATTGCCTGCGGCGTTGGCCCATCCCTGAAGGTTCTGCAAAAGCGGGCGATGGACGTGACCAAACTGTTGCTGCCTTATGAGCCGACCGATGTGATCAACGCATTGGCCGCGCACAAGGCTGCCAACCCCGATTTCAACATCACTCATGTGCATTTCTTCCCGCTGGGCGGGATCAAAACCAACGCCATATGGGCCCAGGACAATGGCGGCGCTTCCGCCGTTCCTGCCAACGCCGACTAAAGGACCAACCCAATGACTCGCACGATTGTCGAATCCAAAACCAAAACAGCCGTCATCGGCTTTGAAGAGCCATTCTGCGTCATCGGGGAACGGATCAATCCGACCGGCCGCAAAATTCTGGCAGAAGAGTTGGAGCGCGGCGATTTCAGCCGCGTCGAATTTGACGCGATTGCGCAGGCCAATGCCGGTGCCACGGTGCTCGATGTCAACTCAGGCGCAGTGTTTTCCAACAAGATGGCCGAAGACCCGCGCTACGCGGACAACAACTTTGTCGAGCCGATGCTGATGCCCGAAATGATCAAACGTGTGCAGGCCGTGACCGACACGCCAATTTGCATCGACAGCTCGGTCCCCGGTGCGCTTGAGGCCGGCTTGCAGGCCTGTGAAGGCCGTCCCTTGCTGAACTCCGTTACCGGCGAGGAAGAGCGCCTTGAGGTGGTTCTGCCGCTGGTCAAGAAATACAACGTTCCGGTTGTTGCGATTTCAAACGATGACACGGGTATTTCCGAAGACCCCGACGTGCGTTTTGACGTGGCCAAGAAGATCGTACAGCGGGCCGCGGACTTTGGCATTCCGGCCCATGACATCGTTGTCGATCCACTGGTTATGCCCATCGGCGCGATGGCAACGGCCGGACACCAGGTCTTTACCCTGGTACGCCGCCTGCGCGAAGAGCTGGGCGTGAACACCACTTGCGGTGCCTCCAACATCAGCTTTGGCCTGCCCAACCGTCACGGCATCAACAACGCGTTCCTGCCGATGGCGATGGGCGCGGGCATGACCTCCGCGATCATGAACCCAGTTGGGCTACCGGTGAATGCCAAGAAGATCGAAGAGAAAAAGGCCGAGTTGGCCGCTCTGGGTGTGGTGCTGCCTGAGGGCATGGACGACGAGACCTTTGTGCAACTGTTTGGCATGGGGTCCACCCTGCCGCGCGCAGGCAAGGAAATGGAAGCGATCCGCGCCGCCAACTTCTTGTTCGATCGCGACCCTCACGGCGGGGCTTGGATCGAGTTCAACAAAGTGGCGCCCAAAGCCGGTCAAGAAGGCCGGGGCCGCGCAGGCCGTACAGGTGGCCGTCGCCGCCGCGCCTGATTGGCTTGATGGAAGATTGCAAAAGGCTCCCTGTTCACTCAGGGGGCCTTTTTGTTTGAGCTATGCCGCGTCACCGGCCAATGACGTAAAGCTGTTGATCCGGCGCAGTCCGCTGAACAGACATGTGGCAAAGGACAGACCAAACGCGGCCCATGCCAGCGCCAATCCGACCTGCGGCCCCAATGTGCCGACAACGCCGCCGGCAACCAAAGCCCCAATCGGCCGCACGCCATAGATCGCCGTCTGGATCACCGCGTTGATCCGGCCCAGCATCGGCGTTGGTGCCACCACCTGACGCAGTGAGTTTTGTGCAATCAGCCACATCGCAGGGCCAAAGCCGACAAAGAAGAACGCAACATAAAGCGGCAACGTCACCTGCGCCTGCGCCGCGAAATAGACCACCCCCATGGCAAGCGCCGAACTGCCCGGCCCGAACACCAGAACATATTTCGGAGCAACCCAAGCGCCGATGCGCCGAGATGTCCATGTGCCCAGAAATCCACCCAAGCCAAAGAACGCCATGGCAAAACCGAAGGTCGCCGCGGGTGCCGCGAACAGGATTTGAACCGCAGGCACCATCGCCACCAGAAGCGCGGCGAAGGCAAAGTTCCAAAAGATTGCGCAAAGGGCAACGGACAGCAACAGGGAGTGCCCCAGAACGAACTGAACACCATCATGCAACCTTTTGATAACATTGTACTGTTTTGCAACTTTCTGCACCGGATAATGGGGCAACCCTCGCACCTGTTGCAGGCCCCACAAAAGGACTAAGAACACCACCGGGAAGAGCCATGTCGCGGTATCAATTGTTGCAATCAACCCCACCGCAAGCGGCACCAAAAAGGCGTTGAACGCGCGTGGCAATTCGATCCGCGCATTCGCAGCGGACAGTGCCGACACCGGCTCCGAGCGTGGCAAGATGGACAAGGCTGACAGCCCAAACAGAACCACGCCAAATCCGGCCAAGGTGATCGAGATGCCAAACAGCGCCAACGCCTGAAACGCGATGCCCAAAGCGGCCCCGGTCGCCCCCACCGCAGAGATCGCGACAGAAACAATCGCCAGATGGCGCAGGTCGTGCCGGTCTACCAAAAGACCAAAGGGCAAGGAGCCCAGCAAATGCGCAAGTGATTGACACGCCACCAGCAGGCCAATGGTCTGCGCCGAAGCATCAAGCACCAAGGCAGCCAGTATCGGCACTGCCACAAGGGCCATTTGATCGGCAAAATGCATGGCAGCGGCGGTACGGGCCAGGGTTGTGACAACGGTTTTCATAGATCGTCCTTCTTTCGTCTGCCAAACGACATTAGGCGGCCCTGCCCCCGTCGCCGATCCGAATGATGCGCATTGATCGCCGCCATGCCGGGCGCAGCAAACGAAATGTGCGAAACCGCAAGTCAAGTAACCCCGTATTAACGCACCGCCCTCTAGAAGGTTTTGACCCGACCCCAAAGTGGAGCGTTCCTTTATGTTTTTTGCAGTGTCAATTCGCGACGTGGTGCGCTGTGACTGAACCGCTTTGCCTCGATGGAAAACTCGACGTCACGGCGGCACCCGGCCTGCATGCGGCGCTTTTGGACCGTAAGGATCAGGACGTGCAGATTGACATGACAGACGTCACATTGATCGGCGCACTTTGTCTGCAAACGCTGATCGCGGCGGCCCGCAGCGCCCATGAGGGTCACCATGATTTTCAGATTTCAAACACCAGCGATCTTGTACTGGCGCAAATGGCCGCCATGGGCATGACGCCCGAACAGATTGCGGAGGGATGCGTATGACCCTTGAGATTCTCGCTGTGGATGACAGCCGTACGATGCGGGATATGATCCGGCTGGCGCTGCTGCCCTCGGGCTTTACCGTCCATACGGCCGATGACGGGGTGCACGGCATCGAAGTGTTGGACGGGATCACACCCGACGCGATCATCACTGACATCAACATGCCTCGCATGGATGGTTTCGGCTTTATCGATGCCGTGCGCGCACAGGAAAAGCACCGATCCACCCCTATTCTGGTGCTCACCACAGAAGCCGCGCCGGAGCTGAAACAACGGGCCCGCGTGGCCGGTGCGACCGGCTGGATTGTCAAACCGTTTGACCCGACCAAACTGGTCAAAGCGCTGCAAATGGTTGCGGGATAGGAGGCCGGGATGACCGTAGACAATGACCCAATGGCCGAAATTCGCGCCTCGTTCTTTATCGAAAGTGAAGAACTGCTTGAGGCGCTGCAAGACGGCCTGCAACTGATGGAAGATGGCGCGGCGGACAACGAAACCATAAACGTGGTGTTCCGCGCGGTGCATTCGATCAAGGGCGGTGCCGGCGCCTTCGGGCTTGAAGGTCTGGTACATTTTGCCCACCGCTATGAGACCGTTCTGGATGAGGTCCGCGCGGGACGTTTGCAGGTTGAAGCCGAAGCGCTCAAGGTGTTTTTTCAGGCTGCGGATCACCTGTCGGACCTTGTGCGCATCAGCCGTGACAACGAGCCGCTCCCCGATGAAGAAACCGAGGTTTTGCTGACCGCCCTGGATGCCTTTCTCGGCGACGCCAGCCCCGCCGCGAGTGCCGTTGAAGAGGTTATTGATTTTCAGCCTATGGGTGTCTCCCTTGATCTGGGGCTTGCTGCAGAGGGGGATGGCGGACTGCCCGACCTTGACGCATTGCCGCCGCTGGATTTTGGCGCTGCCCCAAGGGTCTATGAAATAACCTTCACGCCCCAGGCAGATCTGTTCGATACAGGTAATGAACCGGCCACCCTGCTGCGCAATTTGCAACAACTCGGCAAGGCCAAGGTGGTCTGCGACAGCAGCCGGTTGCCGCCCATAGACCAATTGCGCCCGGATGTGCCGCACCTCAGCTGGACCGTCACCCTTGAGACCGACGTTGAAGAAAGTGAAATCGCATCCATATTCGAGTTTGTCGAAGGGCTGTGCCAACTCGACATAAAACGACAAGGTGATCGGGACAGCGCGGAGCTGCCACCGTTACCGGATCTGCCCCCGCTTGACACAGCTTCCGCAAAGGTCGAAGAAACCGCGCCCACGGCCCCCATCGAAGCGGCCCCGGCCCCGCTGCCGACGCAAACAGAGCCCGGCCCGACCGCAGCCGCCCCCGCGCCCCCCCCACAAGGCGCGCCGACCGCCGCAAAATCCGTTGTGCGTGTCGATCTTGACCGTATCGAGCGGCTGGTGAACCTTGTTGGCGAACTCGTAATCAACCAGGCAATGCTCAGCCAAAGCCTCGAACATTCCGGCCTGTCTCCCCATTCGGACGCAATGAGCGGCCTGGAAGAATTCCAGCGCCTTACACGAGACATCCAAGACAGCGTCATGATGATCCGTGCCCAACCTGTCAAATCCCTGTTTCAACGCATGTCCCGCATTGTCAGAGAGGCCTCCGCCGCCGTTGAAAAGGACGTGCGACTGGTCACCACCGGTGAGGCAACGGAGGTCGATAAAACAGTGATCGAACGGCTGGCTGATCCCTTGACCCATATGATCCGCAATGCCGTTGATCACGGGTTGGAATCCAAAGAGGCCCGCCTCGCCGCCGGCAAACCCGCGCAAGGCAAAGTCAACCTCAGCGCCGCCCATCGCTCCGGCCGTGTGGTGATCGAAATTGCCGATGATGGCGCAGGCATTGACCGGCCCAAGGTGCTGCAACTGGCAATCGATAAGGGCCTGATTCCGCCTGATAGCTCGCTTTCCGACAGTGAAATTGACAACCTTCTGTTCCTGCCCGGTTTCTCCACGGCGGACAAGGTTTCAAACCTGTCCGGGCGCGGTGTCGGCATGGATGTGGTGCGCACCTCCATTCAAGCTCTGGGCGGGCGCATAACGACGACGTCCCTGCCCGGCCAAGGCACGACATTCTCCATCTCCCTGCCTCTGACACTCGCGGTCTTGGATGGCATGGTCATTGAGGTTGCCGAAGAAACCTTGGTGCTCCCTCTCAATCTGGTGATTGAAACACTGACGCTACAGAGCGGAGACGTGGAAATGGTGCGCCCCGGCCGTAATGTTGTGCGCGTGCGCAGCGGCTTTGTGCCCCTGTTCGATCTGGGCGCCGCGCTTGGCTACCGCCCGCCCCTCGACGATTTCGAAGGGTCTGTCGTGCTGTTGATCGCCAATGAAGACGAAACCAATGCAGCGCTCCTGATCGACAATATCCTCGACCAGCGGCAGGTGGTGATCAAAGGCCTCGACGAGAGCTTTTACCGCGCACCGGGCATCGCAGCGGCGACCATCCTTGGGGACGGGCAAATTGCGCTCATCCTCGATTCCTCCGACATCATAAGCACCGCCATTCCCAAGCCTGGTTTGCCGCAAACCGGCACAGATGCAGGAGTTCCAGCATGACCGACATTCAAAGCCCACAATCCATTGAACTTTTGACCTTTCAATTGGCCGATCAGGAATACTCCCTCGACATCATGTCGGTCAGAGAGATCCGCGGCTGGACCCGTGCAACTCCCCTGCCACATGCGCCGAAATTCATGAAAGGCGTCATCAATTTGCGAGGGACGGTGTTGCCGGTGATGGATCTGGCGCAACGCCTGGGTCTTGCGGCGCGTGAACAAAACGACCGAAATGTCATCATCGTGGTCAAACACGAAGAGACGATGACTGGCCTCCTGGTTGATGCTGTCTCTGACATCATCGCGCTGACCTCCGATGATCTGCAACCACCGCCGGAATTGTCATCTGGAACAGCAAATGGGGTGGTGAACGCCTTGACCTTGATAGATGACCGGATGATCCGGGTGCTGGATCTCGCGGCGACCATCAACGATACTGAAAGCGTCGCGGCATGATCACTGCCGCACAGAACGAGGTCACGCTCGACCCGGACAGTTTTCGGTCGATCGCCGAATTGGCTTACCGGGAAAGCGGCCTGACCCTTGTCGAAGAGAAAACTTCGATGATCCAGTCTCGATTGCGCCATCGGCTCAGGGCTCTGAAGCTGGATGATTTTGCGGCCTATTGTACGGTTCTCAATTCCGACGCCGGTCAGTCAGAGCGCCGCCATCTGATTTCAGCCCTGACCACCAATGTCTCCCATTTTTTCCGAGAGGCGCATCACTACGAAAAACTTGCGGCACTGTTTGACAGCCGCCTTTCCAAATTGCGGGCGGGCGGGCAAATGCGGATATGGTCGGCGGGCTGCTCCAACGGGCAGGAAGCGGTATCTGCGGCAATAACTCTTGCGGAACGCACGCCTGAAATCTCCAATCTGAACCTGAAGATTCTGGCCACGGACATAGACCAGAATGTCATCCGATTTGCCCGTACGGCACGATATCCGCAAAGGTTGATGCGCGGTGTAACGGCCGAGATGCGCGAGACATATTTTGGTCCACCGGCCGAAGAAAACGGTGAGAAGCATTATCCGGTTTCCCAGACCATCAGACAGATGATCCAGTTCAACGCGCTGAACCTCTTGGGCCCATGGCCGATCCGCACCAAGTTCGAAGTGATCTATTGCAGGAATGTGGTGATCTACTTTGATGCCCGGACCCAGGAACGGCTTTGGCCAAGGTTTCACCAGGTTTTGCACCCTGACGGACTTTTGTTTCTGGGCCACTCTGAGCGGATCGCAGAGCCGGAGAAGTTTGGATTTGAATGCATTGGCCCGACGACCTATCGGCCATTGCCGCAGTGAAACACCGCCCCTTTGGGTTTTGAAAAGACAAGGAAAGACTTATGGCGCTGCGCGATCAAATCCGCATTATGGTGGTCGACGACATGTCAACCAGCAGAGGCCTCATCACTCAGGCGCTTGACGGCTTTGGTGTGCGCAATGTTGCGACGGCCGAGAATGGCAAGCAAGCCTTGCATGCCTTGGCCAGCAAACCCGCGCATCTGGTGATTTCAGATTACAACATGCCAGAAATGGACGGGCTGCAGCTGCTGCAATATTTGCGTGCGACACCGCAAACCAAGGGGGTTGGGTTTGTACTGATCACCGGGCGGGCCGAACAACAGATCATCGATCACGGCAAAAAACTGGGCATGAACAATTACCTGAAAAAGCCGTTTCAACCGGATGATCTGCGAAATTGTATTGAGGCGGTGGTTGGCCGCCTGTGATGCCCTTCTCGCCGCCCATTCTTCCCGCGACGCAGCCCCTTGTTGGGATCCTGCATCGCATGTCCTCCCATCTCGATGATTTGGCCGCGCGAGTGTATCATGTAGAACATGCGATCGGTGACGAGTTTTCCACCAGCGGACCGCAAGCAACGGCAACCATACAGCGCCTGCAAACACTTGATCTATTGAGGCAATCATTAGAAGATCTGTCGCTCCTGGTTCTTTTCGTCAGTCAAAGCGATGATCTGTGCGGGCAGTCGGTCAATGAAATCAACCAGCTCGCAAATCGGTTGAGCCTTGATACGACCAAGGCGTTGTTGACCCCCCAATACTGCCCAACACGGCGTGGCAGTCTGCCGCGTGAAGAGGGTGAGGTCGATCTATTTTGAACTTTGATGGCTGGCACCACCGGCCTGATTGTCGTTCTTGATTTTCAAAGCAGCAGCGAACACCAGCAACTGTATTTGTCAAACAGTCAGCACAGACCACCAATAGCCCTTACTAAAGAAGCTCCAATCCGTTGCCGGTCACCTCAGCCGCGGGAGCGACGATCGATTCTGGCTGGGTGTCCATCCGTTGCATCCGCTGCCGCACTGCGCCGGTGCAGGGCCAGAAGACCAGATTGCGGGCACTGTCACCGCCCAGCGATTGCGCCTGACACTCGATATTTTCGCGCTCAAGAAACTCCAGCGTGAAGGCGGCGTTCGACGCGCCGATGTCCGACAGCCCGCTGACCATCTGTGCACCGCCAAACACCTTGGCCTTTAGCCTGTTTCGCATGGCCCCCAGTTTCAGCAGATCATTGATCAAAAGCTCCAATTCGTTCACACCCGCCAAAGCCGCCTGAGTTTCGCCCGTGACCCGGCCCGCAATCAACATGTGGTTCATACCACCAGCCCGCACCACAGGATCCCACAAACAACAGGCAACACAGGATCCGAGCAAAGTGGAAATGGCCAGGTTCGGGTCATCAGAAACCAGTCTTTGCCCCTGTGTGATAACTCTTTTGACCTCGCTCACGTCACACCCGTCCCTGGTTTTCGTGATGGTGGGCCACCGCCAGATTGATCGCAGGCCCCACGTTTCTCAGCGGGAGTTGCTGGCCCACAGCACCGAGTTCCCATGCTGCCCGCGGCATCCCATAAACCACCGAGCTTGCCTCGTCCTGACCAATGGTTGTGGCCCCGGCAAGGTACAACTGATGCATTCCGTCGGCACCATCGCGGCCCAGGCCGGTCAAGATGACCGCAATCATATCGGAGTGATAGACCGCGGCAGAGGCAAACAACCGGTCCACCGAGGGGCAATGCAAATCCGCCTCCCGCGCCGGACTAAACCGGCAGGTCCATTTGCCCTTCATGCGGCAAATCTCACTGTGCAGCCCATTGGACGGTGCAAACCTGATCTGCCCATCCTCAAGCGGGGTATTCTCTTTGGCCAGCGCAACATCCTGCGGCAACTGCCGGTTCAGCATCTCAACAAAATTGCGAAGATAGGCCGCTGGCATATGCTGGACAATCACTGCCGCCGGCCCCAAAGGGTGCAAATCCGTCAATACGCGTTCAAGCGCGGTCACTGCGCCTGTCGACGCCCCCAGCAGGATCAGCGGCTGCGCCCGGCCCTCACAGTTTTGCCCAATTGGTCCATGCATCTGCGCAGAACCGTCTGCTTTTTGTGAACGTTGTTTGGCCGCGACCAAGACGCGATGCCCAATGTCCTTTTTCACAATTGGATCGCGTGGATCGACGGGGCAGAAAATACAATCCACCGCCCCCTTGGACAGAGCCGCGATCGTTGCTTTGCAATGCCCGCGGCCATTGCCAACGAACAAGACAATTGCGGTAAGATTTCTGTCCAGCAGCTGTCGCAACAACCTAAGGCTGGGTTGCGGCGCAGCCCCCAGCACAACCATCACAGCGTCGGGTCGGCCAGCAGTGAGGAGCGTTTGCGTCGCTTCTGCATGAGTGGTCTCGACCAACAGATTCAATTTAGGGTGTTCGCGCACAATGGCACGCACCCATGCCCGCAGGTGCGGCGCATCATCGACAATCGCGATTTGCCGCACCAACCCGATGGTGGATTTCAACACGTCCGTCAAAACACATTGATGGTGTGCTGCACGAAACCATCCCTCTAATCACTGCGGCTGTTCTCCTATGGTTTTCGCGGCCCGGAGTGAACATCATGTTAAGCGATCAGGGGGTCGGCCATCTTTTTGGAAGTGAACGGGATGTCTTTCATTGGATGGGGCATCAATGAAAGCGGCATAGGTCAAGGACAGGTTGAAGGCTCCGGGCCCAAAAGGCATGTGCGTTATTACAACACCCGATGAAGCAGCTTCCCGGTTTTTACAATTTCAAACACATTTTCACTGCGATAATTCACCGGTGAGCCATCCAATAGACGCGCCTCCTGGTGCCCGATCACCTCAACCTTTTGACCTGCCGAATTCTCCACCAAAGTGAAGTGCTCATAGACAATCAACTGACATGGTTTCTTATTTTCGTCATTGCAAAGAATCCGGCTAAGTTCTCGAACGGGCATTCAGTAAATCCAAGTCTGCATCAATAGCGACTGCAGTTTATGAACTCACAATCCAGACAAACAACATTTTTCAGCGTTTTGAGTGATAATTCACTTTGGGCGGGAAATTGGAACTGGTCCCAAACGCGGGACGTCAGGATCAGGTCAGATGCAACCCCGAAATCGGCCACCGCATCATCAAAGTATCAGGGTACTAGAATCATTCAGGCCCAGCATATCTTGCAATGCCGGGCCGAAAATCTGGTCGTGAATAATGGTTTAGTTGGTTCCCGGAGTGTTGCCACCACCGCCGGAACCGGCGAGTGCCGCACCAACAACAAGCACAAGAACGGCCGGTCCAGCGCCTGCCAAGCCGCCGAGACCGGCAGTTGTTGTCGTGGTTGACGTGCTGGCTGATGCCGCGCTTTGTGCCGCAATCTTTTCGCAGATTTTTGAAGTTTGCGTTGCAGTTTTTGACCGGACACAGATTCTGACGTCTCTGGCAGGTGTCGGCAGTTCAACTTTGGAGCAAATACCAACATTGCCCTGAATTTGCGCAACCGTACATGTACGCGCCTCCCACTGGCCAGCGGCGAACGCTGCCATCGGGAAGAAAAGAGTAGCGGCCGTAGCGGCGAGGAAAACCTTCATTTGGATAGCTCCTAAAAAATACTGATCGGGTCCGGTAGGAATTGGTTCAATTAATCAAATGATAGAACAGCAATACGAACTAGTCGAGCCGTTAACCGCCCTATTTTGGAAGTTACGCGAGTTTTTTCAAGATCACTCTGCGTAAAATTGAAAAATCTCAACTATCATAATAGCTTTGGTAGGCGCCGTAGCTATCGCCATAACCATATCGCTTCATCCCACGCTTGTCGATTTGGCTCAAAACCAGACCACTGACTTTGACATTTACACCTTCGAAGGATTTGAGGCCGTCCAGGACTTGCCGGTGCGATGTGCTGTCCCATTTGACAGTATAGAGGATTGCGTCAACAGATTGTCCGATCACCCGCGCATCAGGCACAGCCAGCACTGGCGGGGTGTCAATGATCACATAATCATATTTGTCTCGCAGCATCTCCACGAAGCCCGTAAACCGCTCTGACGAGAATAGATCAGCGGCATTGATCGGAGACTTCTCTCCGAACAGAATATCTGCGCTCAACTCTGGATCGCGCACAATTGCTTCTTCCAACGTCACATCTCCTGACAGCACCGAAAGAAAACCTTTCTGATCAGGCCGGTCGAAATATTGGCTAAACACCCGGCGCCGCAAATCCCCTTCCAGCAGGAGCACTCTGGCGCCAAGGCCTGACAGGTTCTGCGTCAGCGCGATGGATTGCGTTGTTTTTCCTTCGCCAGGGATGGAGGAGGTCGACATGATCACCTTGGGAGGCTTGTCCAAATTGGCCAAAAGCATGGAGGTTCGCAGGTTGCGAATGGCTTCGGCTGCGGCAGAATTGGGCTTTTCGACGAGGTACTTCAGCACGTTTTTGCGGCGTTTTGCAGGTATCGCCGGTATCTGCCCGATCACGCTATAGCCAGTGATCGCCTCTAGGTCTTCGGCCACACGAAAGGTATTCTGGGTCATTTCCCTGATCAGGATCGCGGCCGATGCCCCCATCAAGCCAAGCATCAAAGACAGCGCCAATATCATAGATTTGCGCGGCGCCGATGGCACGGTGGGCACCACTGCCTGGCTCAGCACGCGGCTATCGGCCTGCTGGATACCTTGCTGAATGCTTGTCTCTTTCAATCGGCTAAGAAAGGCTTCATAGAGCAACCGGCTGGCTTCGACCTCGCGTTGCAATTGCTCCAGCTCCACCAATTCACCTGATTGCGTTTCGATGCGGGCGCTCACTTCGGCTATGGACGTTTCAAGCGCTGCCAGTTGCGCACGCGCACGATCAGCTTCCAGTTTTGCCCTGACAATGAGCGCCTCGGCTCTTGTATCGAAAGCTTGTTGCCCCCCTGCCCGGCCCGACTTCAAACGAGACAATGCCTGATCAAGCGCGGAGTCGCGCGCGATCTTTGCAAAGGCCTCAGGACCACCCTGCCGGCCGGATTGCAACGCGGTAAGCCTTTCATCCGCCGCACCTGATTTTACAACCATATCGGCGCGCCGATCACGCAAATCCTTGATCTGTCTGTTAAGTGCAACCAGCGTTTCCGCATTGATCAGATCTGTGTTGGACGAGAAATCTTTCAGCTTCGCCTGAGCAGTCTCAAGCTGGACTTGCAGCCCACTGACACGTTCACTGAGCCACAAAGTAGCCTGTTCAGTCTTTTCGAATTTAACGGCAATCTGATCGTTGATATAAAGTTCAGCCAATCGGTTGGCGATGGCTGCGGACTTTTCCGGATCTTGGGTCACAACCGTTATCCGGAATACAAAACTCTGCCGAATGTTGGAAACACTTATGGCATTCAGCACCGCGTCGATTGTCCGGTCCAGAATGGCACGCTCAGACGGCGATGGCATTGGCGCGGCTGGGCCCTTGATCAGCTCGCGCAAAAGGCCAACCGCCTGTCCGATGGAGAACACCGGTTCGGGCCGCAACCGACTATTGAACTCTGGGTCATCAAGCAGATTCATGTCTAGGACCAACTGCTCAATCAAGCCACGCGACCGGATGACTTCCACCTCGGTGTTAATGGTTGACTGGTCCCCCCCAAGCCCGGTGACCACGCTCTCAATATCCATAACCTGCTGTTCACGGCTTTCCAGCGCCACAGTTGCATTGGCCGTGTAAACGGGCACGGCCACCTCAAAGGCATAGAAACCACCAACAAACAAAGCCAGAAGACCACTTAGCAGAATCCAGAGCTTGCCACGCCAAAGGGTTAATATCAGTTTGCCGAGATCTATCTCGTCATCGATTGCTTCAAGGCGTGGCGTTTTCGAAAGATCGGTGAATTGTTTCATCAGGGTTCCAAGCAGATGTGGTCAAAGACCAACTATGGGTTGTTTACACCAGCCTCCTAGAGATATCCATGGCGCCTGACAATCGCCGTTCAGGCAAACGGAACCAACAACCCTAGAGGGGCAGCTCCTGTTGCCTTTTCCCGTCAATAGGGTGTAGTACCGAATCCACTAACTTTTCGAGTAACACGATTGCCCAACGACGAAGGTTTGAACGCGCCACCGATAAAAAAGACAGATTCTAATGCGATTTTTGACAAACATTTCTAGAACAGCGAAACGTCGGCTATTTTTTGTCGCTGATTTTTTGCTTGTCCAGATTTGTCTGACGCTTGGATTTGCATTCCGTTATGGATCGTGGAACCCAGAACTGGTCTTTGGTGCGTGGCAGCTTTTTCCTGCTATGGCAGTGGCAGGAACATTACTGATCGCAGCATTTGGATTGCCGCATATCAAACTGCATTCCCTGGAGCGTGAAGGAATTTTGCGCATCGCCAAGGCTGCGGGCGCACTCTCAGGCTCTGCAATTCTCCTGAGCTATTTGATGGATCTGACGGCACCACGCTCAGTACCTTTGATCTTTGGTGCATTGTTCTTCTTGTCATCCTTCCTGCTTCGAATGCTTGCCCTGCGCATACTGCAAAAGCTGAATGAAAAAGATCGGACCAAAATTCCCGTTGTGATCTACGGCGCTGGGACTGACGGCCACCAATTGGTTGTCGCCTTAAGACACGCAAAAAAAATGCAACCCGTGGCCTTCGTTGATGATGACCGAAGCCTGGAAGGGCTGATTGTGGCGGGCCTGCCTGTCCATCGGCCGTCAAGACTGCCCGCATTGATCAGACGCCATCAGGTACGCCGGGTCCTTTTGGCTATGCCGTCCCAACCTCTGTCTCGCATTGAGGCTTTGACCACAGATGTATGCCGACATGGTGTCGAAGTCCGCACGCTACAGCAGAACGGACACACCGCAGTTGGCAATGGACATCAATTGCACCTCAAACGGATTTGCATCAACACGTTGCTGGGCCGGTCACCTGTCAGTCTTGATGCGCCTGAGATCGCGCACGCCTACGAAGGCCGCGTTGTTATGGTGACGGGGGCCAGTGGGTTTATCGGTTCGGAGCTGTGTCGGCAACTCATTCAGTGCCGCCCTGCCCGTATCGTCCTTTTTGATCACAACGAAGCTGCCTTGTCACAATTGCAGCGCGAGCTGAACGGTATGGCGTCCGGCATTTCGATAATCACGCGATTGGGCTCTGTCACGAATTCAAAACGGGTCTCAGGTGTGGTGAACGATGAGGCCGTGGACATCATTATTCATGCCGCATCCTACTCACAATCTCATATGGCCTCCGACAATGCCTTGGAGTGTGCCCATAATAATGTGTTTGGGACCCAAGTGGTTGCGGATGTTGCTCAATCCGCGCGGATTGAACGGTTTGTGCTGATCTCGACGAGTGTAACACTCCCCCCCCAAGGCACCTTTGCAACAGTTGCCCGGATCGCGGAAATGATTGTTCAGGACCGCCAATCAAGAAGTGCAGGCACAAGGTTTTCTGCAGTGCGTTGTGGGTCTACGTTGGGGCCAACCGGGTCTTTGGTTTCGTTGTTCCAAAAACAGATTGCACAGGGCGGACCGGTGACTGTCGGGCATCCGGAACAGGCGCGTTATTTCATGACCAGGACACAATCCGCGCGTCTGATTTTGGTAAGCTGCGCATTTGCAGATGGCGGAGAGATTCTGGAGTTGGACAAAGGGGAACCGCAGAAAGTTCTGGAAATTGCCCATCGCGCCATCACTCTGGCAGGACATGAGATAATGGATCCAAGGACTGGCACTGGCGACATCGCGATAGAGTTCACGGGCTTGCGTCCGGGTGAACATCTTGTTGAACCTTCCCGCAGAGAGGATGATATCGAGAGTGAACCATTCCAGAATGGCATCACGCAAGTGCGGGCGCCCTGTTTGAGCCAGATCGAAATGGCTGCGGTTCTGCAAAAGCTTGACGGCTGCAACTCCAAAGATGATTTGTTCGACCTGGCCAACTTTGTTTACAACCGGCTAAGTACCGGCCCGGCACCGATGGTCGATGCGGCCGGCGCGGGTAAAGATCCATGATCCTTGTCGGCCTCGCCTGTCTTTTGGCGCAAGCAGGATCAACAAAAAAATCGCGGCCCAATGGAAAGAGAGAACCATGATTGATCCCTGGATCGCCAGCACGGTTTTTCTGGCCAGTCTGATCCTATGTCTTTGCGCGATCAAACGCCCTGAGCTCTTGATGAGCCAAGAGCATATGCTTCGCGATCTAAAAGCAAAACAGTCGCAACACCGTCGTCCAACGCCTCGGGTGGGCGGCGCAGCGGTGGTCCTTGCCTTGCTGATTGGCGGAGCTTTGCATGCTGATCAGCTTCGCTCTGACCTGTCATTGTCACTCCTTTCCGGCCTTTTCGTTTTCTGCGTCGGCCTCAAAGAAGACGTCAGCCGCGATGTTTCTCCCAAGATCAGGCTCCAGGCTGCATTTGCCTCTGCGACCCTTGCCATTGCTCTCACAGGCCGGATGGTGCCCGGCTTTGGCTTGATGCAAACCGACTTCTTTTTTGGCTTCACACTGGTTGCGCTGGTCGTCACACTCATTTGGTCGGCAGGAACCTGCAATGCCATAAACCTGATAGATGGCTTGAATGGTCTGGCGTCGGGCTTTGCCTTTTTCGCTGCGGTTGGCCTGTCCACGATTGCCGGATTTACCGGCGACCAAGATATCCAGATTGTTGCAGGTCTGCTTGCTGTCGCAATTTCGGGGTTCTTCATACTCAACTGGCCGTTTGGCCGCATTTTCATGGGCGATGCCGGAGCCTATGCGATCGGCCATATACTGGCCTGGCTTGGCATCCTCCTTATGGCACGCAATCCAGAGGTTTCGGGTTTCTCGATTTTGCTGGTGTTGTTCTGGCCCGTGGGTGAAACGGTATTCTCTATTATTCGCCGCCGCCTACAGCGCAAAGCAACAGACCAGCCGGACAGGTTGCATTTTCATCACCTCGTGGTGCGAGCCATTCCCATGATCTTCAACCGCGGCATGAGATCAGCTAGCGACAATTCAATAGCGACCGCGCTCATTTATCCTGCCATGGCTATTCCGATTTACGCCGGTGTGGTCAATTGGAACGATCCCGTTAAATCCTTGTTCTATCTCCTTTTGTTCACTCTGTTGTTTGTACTGACCTACGTATTCTCGATCGAGTATTTCGCCAGCCAACGGTTCAGGCGGAGAAAGATCGCAAAAAAGGGCCGAGACACTCATTGGCAAACTGTCGAGGAAAAATCGAATTTGTCTGGGATCTTTATCCAGGATTCCCTTGCCGTAGATGTGCGCATTTCGCGCAGCCATCCTGAGGCTGGCTGGACCTTGCACACTTCGGCGACGGAAACCGAACCGTTGCGATGGAATGGCCACTTCAAGACCGACCTTGATGCATGGCAGGCGTTCCTGAGCCACGCTGAAGAGTTCGGCATCACCACATTGCTGGGCCAAAACAGACCCAGCTAAACATCCTCCATTCAAGGGCAATGTTGGTCTCCGGACATGGCCTCATCGGCGGCATGCCACTAGCCCAGCTTTTCAATCTGCGCACGCGGCACGGATGTTTTGACGCTCCGGCCCATTATATCGATCAATACCCCAATTCGCGTCTGATCCGGCAGGGTCTCAATGGTTGTTACAAGTTCTGCAAATGGCCCTGCCAGAACTCTGATACGGTCCCCGATTGCCAAGTCATCTGGGGGCAATATCACCCCTGCCCCATCACATCGCGCAATAAGACCGGCCATCAGATGCGCTGGTAATGGCCTCGGTTTGCGGGGATCGGTCAGGATGAGCCTTGAAACACCCCGGGTGCTGTTGATCGCAATCCAACCAGGATCCGCAGGATCAAACCCAACAAACAGATACCCCGGAAACAATGGCTTGCTCGCCTGAGATTTCCCCCCGGCCCGCAGAGAAGAGGCTGTCAAAGTAGGCGCAAAGGTTTCAAAGCCCTGACGGTGCAAATGATCCCGTGCCGCCCTGAGCCCATGCGGACGCAACTGCGCCACGAACCAGGGCGTCTCCTTCATCAATTCGGCTTGCATGTATTGTCTGCTTCCTCACTGCCAGCACTTCTCGAAAAACCTTAAGAAAAGGTAAAATTTCTCGCCAAAAGCTCACTTTTGTGTTTCCGAACTCCCCCATAACATGTAGTCGTTCAACTGTGAACGGCTATGTTTTCTTGATCATTCCGAATGGAGCACCCCGGTGACCCGTCATGCGGTAGCCGTGGCTCAAGATGACTAGACCTGCTTCCGAAGATGTGAACTTCCGCCTATTGCGCGCGTTGGAAAACCGGCCTGATCTGTCGCAAAGGCAAATCGCCGAAGAGCTTGGTGTAAGTGTTGGGGCAGTGAATTATTGCCTGCGTGCATTGATAGAAAAAGGTCTCGTCAAAGTCCGTAATTTCCGCTCGTCGGATCACAAGCTGCGTTATGCCTATATTCTGACGCCCCATGGTCTCGCTGAGAAGGCCCGGCTGACGACATCTTTTTTGAAGCGTAAATTGGTGGAATATGAAGCGTTGAAGGCTGAGATTGAGACCTTGCGAGCATCGCTGCCCGACGATGATGAGGGTTAAGAGTTTACGTTATCGGGGGTTTGGAGACGGCCAGCCCAAAATTGGCACACGACCCCGAGCCGGACCATGTAGAGAAAAAGAGAACTCTGTGAGAAACGAAACTGAATATGGTCAAAGGGTTAGAGCTTTAGAGCGGCGACCGACACCAACAACGCCCTGAGCTGAGATAAGCCTTTTTTGGCCCGCGGCGGCGACCTCTGTGCGCCGCTTCGTGATGATTGCCTAGTCGCCTACGCTGCGCTAGGTTTCTTTGCATACTAGCCTTGGTCCGCACCGGATAATGGCGGGCCTTTCTTAACCAGATCTGCACGTTTATTGAAACAGGGGGCATGCCCGGGACACTTATGCCTGGCAATATTCTCTTCATAGGCCATTCCCTCGTCGGACCGACAATGCCGGCGATGATGGGTGATTTCCTGGCGGCCTCCGGCAGTGCCGCGCGGGTGGACTATCAGATTATCAATGGCGCCCCCCTAATCTACAATTGGGACCACGGTGCCACGGCTCAGGGCGTCGATGCGCGGAGCGTCATTCCTACAGGGGACTATGCGGCCGTCATCGTGACTGAGGCCATTCCGCTCGACAGCCACCTGATGTGGAGCAACACCCACGCTACTGCGCAAAACTACGCTGATCTGGCCCATGCGGCGGACCCGAACACGCAGTTCTACATATATGAGACTTGGCACAACCTTGGCACTGACTTGGCTCTGTGGCGGGCACAGCTCGATACAGATCTCGCCAAATGGGAAGGGATTGCGGATCATGTCGACGCCAATGCCGCCCCCGGCACACCGCCGACCCTCCTCGTGCCAGCGGGTCAGGCGCTGGCGCGGCTCTACGACGCGATAGAGGCAGGAGAGGTCCCGGAGCTGAGCTCAATAACCGATCTTTTTTCTGACGACATCCACCTCAATGATTTGGGCAACTGGTTTCTGTCCACGGTGCAAGGGGCAACCGTGGCGGGGCTCAATCCGCATGACATGCCGCTCCAGACCTTCAATGAATGGGGGGGCAGCTTTGGCGCGCCTGCAGACGAGCTAGCAACAGCACTCACCCAGCTGGTGGCAGAGACGCTCAACGCCTACGACCGTGACGGGCGTGACAACTTACCTCTGCAGGACGATCCCGCAAGCTTTGCTGTGGACGATGTGTCGGTTAATGAGGCAGCGGGTACGCTGGACTTCACGGTAACGCGGACCGGCAGCACCGCCCAGGCGGCAACCGTGGACTACACATTGACGGACGGAAGTGCTGCGTCGGGATCGGACTACACCGATCAATCTGGCACCTTAAATTTCGCGGCCGACCAGACGGAGCAGGTGATCTCCGTGGCGATCCTGAACGACGCCCCGGCTCTCTTCGAAGGGCCAGAGACCTTCACACTTGATCTTTCGAACGCCTCCGGTGCCATGATTACCGATGCGCAGGGCGTTGGAACCATCCTTGACGATGGGACGGGTGCAGGCGGTACGGAGGATGACCGCCCCACCCTCGCCGTCAATGATGTGACCGTGAACGAGAGCGCGGGCACGCTGGACTTCACGGTAACACGGACGGGCAACACGGCCCTGGTTGCAAGTGTGGACTACGCGCTGACCGAGGGCAGCGCCGAGGCGGGAACGGATTACACTGATGCCGCGGGTACGTTGAGCTTTTCGTCGGGTGAGACCGAAAAGACTGTCTCGGTGGCGATCATCAACGATGGCATCAGTCTCTTTGAGGCGGCCGAGAGCTTCAACATTGATCTGTCGCATGCAACCAATGCCAGAATACTCGATGCCCAGGGCGTCGGGACCATCCGCGACGAGGTTCCCACCCTCCCCGCTGCAGAGCCTGTTGGTCCGATCCCCGATGATCGACAACAGATCCTCATCAAGCTAGCGCCCGAGGCATCTGAAACATTTGTTATGTCGGCGATCGAAGCGATTACGGCGACGCACGCCGGACATATTGCAAAGACCATCCTCGACGCTGATTCCATCCTCTCCAGAGATGGCTCTAAACTCTTCACGATTTCCTTGGCGGATCTCCCCGGCTTGGAAGACATCGCGAGCACTTTAAGCAATTTGTTGGGTGTCGCCTGGGCGGAAATCGACCCGCGCCAAAGCGTTACAATGGTGAGTGCAGACCCCCTCTACACAGGCGGCGTGATGTGGGGGATGTACGGCCCCTCCGGAGATGGGATTGGGGCCTATTCCAATGCCTTCGGATCTCACGCGGATGTCGCCTGGTCCGACGCCCAGGTCTCGGCCGATGGCCGTGTCGGGGATATGTCCACCGTGGTGGGAGTGATTGATTCAGGCATCGATCCGCTGCATCCGGATCTTTACCTCAACATCTGGATCAACCAGAACGAAATCCCCGACGGTCTGGCCTTCGACAGTGACGGTGATGGGGTTATCACCTTCCGGGATCTCAACGAGACAGACGCAGGCGGTGGCTACCTCAACGCCGTCTCTGACATCAATGGCAATGGCTTTATCGATGCCGACGACATCCTGCTCGACGGGGCCTGGGCCCAGGGGATCGATGACGATGGCAACGGCTTTATCGACGATCTCTTTGGCTGGGATTTTTTTGGCGACGACAACCGCCCCTTTGAATCCTATGAGGGCAGCCCCGATGTAAGCGTCGATAAAGAGCCCTCGGACAGCTATCATGGGACTCATGTAGCAGGCACCATTGGCGCCAATGAAAACGGCCAGGGTGTCGTGGGGGTCAGCTGGGACGTGCAGCTCATGCCGCTGCGCTTCATCGGTGCCAGCGGTTCAGGCTGGACCTCAGATGCGGTGTCCGCAATCAACTACTATGCCGATCTGGGCCAGGACCACCCGGATCTCAACTTTGTCGGCACCAACAACTCCTGGGGCGGCGGCGGTGCCAGCAGCTCCCTTGAGAGTGCCATTGAGGCCGCTGGAAACCTCGGACATCTCTTTGTCGCAGCCGCGGGAAACGACACGGCCGACAATGACACCCTTGGGAACTATCCCAGCGATTACGAAATCCTGTCGACCTTTGAGGGCAATGTCTACGATCCCGTTATCTCCGTCGCCTCAATTGACGATGACGGATCACTCTCCTCCTTCTCGAACTGGGGCGCCACGACGGTGGATCTGGGTGCGCCAGGGGGCAGCATTGCCGCCACTTTCGCGGGTGATGAGTACTTTGACGAATATACCTACATCTACGCCAGTGGCACCTCCATGGCATCACCCCACGTCATTGGGGCCTTGGCGCTTCTTTCCGCCGAGTACGGGGAGTACAGCCCGCAGCTTTTGAAGGAGATCCTACTCACCCGAACAACGCCAACCACGTCCCTCGATGGTGTTACCACAACCGGCGGCAGGCTCAATGTCGCCGCCATGACGGAACAGAGCGTCGGGATAAGCCCAACCCCGGAGCCGTCGATTTTTATTGAGTCAAAGCCCGTCGCCTTTGGGACGGTGCATCTCTACCTGGTCTACCGGGACGAGCTTGGCAACGAATGGGTAACGCGCAGCAGTTCTGACGGCTCCTCAATCTTCGGCGGGCCAATGGAGTTCCAGATCAACGTGCCGATCGAGCTATCGGCCGATGCACGCGGCAATCTAACGCCCGAGGAGCGCAATTCCACAGAGTTGGACCTCGGGGACTACACGGCTGATGAGGCATGGGCGATTTTAGTGCGGTACGCTCGTATTTTTGCGGAGAGCGGTTACGAATACCGGGTCTTTGGCACAAACTCGAATGCCTTCGTAGGCGCGCTGCTGGAAGCGGTTGGCCTCGATCCCTACGCTAATCTGCCCACGACCATCAGCACTTCCGAAGCGGTAGGCATCACCAGCCACGATGACATGGTGGCCGACTTTGCCCCGCCGCCCAACGGCGATCTTCTGGGCACCACGGCCATGGATACGATCCTAGGCATCCAAATCGACGAGTTCATTTTTGGCCTTGGCGACAATGACACCATATTCGGGGGCGGCGGTGACGATCACATCGAGAGTGGCGCTGGAGATGACGATGTCGATGGCGAGGAAGGTGATGACACCCTCATCGACGATATCGGCAGCGATGATTACGTTGGGGGCGCCGGGACGGACACGGTGCGCTTTGCTTTGGCCCAGAGCGCCTACAGCATCGCCCAGGGCGACAATGGCGACCTGCAGATCGGTGATGGCACCGATACGGATCGAGTGGATGGTTCAGTCGAATTTGTCGAGTTTTTTGGCGAAACCATCGCCTTCGGGGATCTCTACACGGCGGCAGGCCTAGAAATTACCGTGGCGAGCGGGCTCACCTTCAATGAAGCCTCACGCTACGCCACCTTTACGGTGACAGGCGTGGCTGACGAAGCGGTAGAGCTGGCGCTGGGGAGCACGGCAACGGGCGCGGATGTCGATGCCGACACGGCAGGCTTTGTCCTTGAATACTCATTGAATGGTGGTGCCAGCTGGACCCTCTATACTTGGGACGGGGCCAACGGAGATCAGCCCACGGTGCCCGCCGGTGGCGTGGTGCTGGTCCGGGTGGAGATCGGGACGGAAGCCGACAACACCTTCGAAGGGGCGGAAACCTTTGAGCTGACGGCAAGCTACAGCTCGAACGGCGCGGTGTCTGGTACGGACATAGCGACCATCGTGGACGATGGGAGTGGCCGCCGCGATGAAAATGGGGATGGCGACGATCTGGGCGGCGGCCTGGAAGATGGGCCCTTTGACGACGACCGCCCTGCCCTTTCCGTGAACGACATGACCGTGAACGAAGGGGCGGGGACGCTCGACTTCACCGTGACCCGAACGGGCAGTTCGGCCCTGGCCGCAACGGTAGACTATGCGCTGAATGACGGCAGTGCCGCTGCCGGGTCCGATTACACAGGCGCTGCCGACACTCTGACCTTTGCGGCGGGCGAGACGGAGAAGACGGTTTCTGTTGTCATCTTGAATGACAGTCCGGCGGATTTTGAACGGGCAGAGAGTTTCACCATTGATCTCGCGAACGCCACCAACGCCACGATTGCGGATGTCCAAGGCGTTGGCACTATTCTCGACGATGGCACTGGGGCCGGTGGCACGGATGACGACCGCCCTACCCTCGCGGTCAACGATGTCAGCGTGAACGAGGCAGCAGGCACGCTGGACTTCACGGTAACACTAGCTGGTAATACGGCCCTGGCCACGACCGTCGACTACGCGCTGAATGATGGAACTGCCGCGGCCGGAACAGACTACACCGATGCCGCGGACACGCTAACCTTTACGCCAGGCGAGACGGAGAAGACGGTCACGATCACGATCCTGAATGACAGTCCGCCTGTCCTTGAGGGAGCTGAGAGCTTTACGATCGACTTGGCGAATGCGACCAACGCCTCCATCGTCGATGCCCAGGGTGTGGGCACGATCCTAGGCAACCCCGATTTGATTGCGGGCAATGTCGCCGTGTCGAACACAGCCCCAACCGTGGGCGATACGATTACTGTCTCTTACGACATAACCAATGCCGGTGACGGTGCGGCGATGGATACGACGGCGGGTATCTATCTTTCGACTGATGCAGTGATCACGGCGGAAGACACATTGCTTGGAACCGAATTATCGACGGAGAGTACTGCTGCGGGGGCGGTCGATTCCGAGGCCGTCTCGGTTTTGCTGCCGGAGCTTGCAGCTGGTACCTACTACATCGGCGTCATCGCTGATGATCTCGACAGTGAGACTGCGGAAAGCGATGAAACCAACAATGCGAGCCCGGCGCCGGTTGAGATATCTCTAATGCCTGATCTATTCGTCGATGTTGTGCGGCGCGACGAAGACCCTCATGTCAGCTTCAACGGCATAAGGGAAGATACCGGATCACGGGGCGCCGATATGGCGGGTGCCATTGTCACCGCAACCTATACCGATGGATCGAGCGAAACGCTCACATGGCAGGCCCTTGACCCCTTCACCAATGGCGGCGCGACAGGAACTGACATCGATATGTTCTTTGGCTGGAGCGCGCATCAGCTCACGACAACCAAGCGCCTCGCTTCGTTCGAAATCGATCTTCAGCCTTCGAGCTCTGTCTGGGACACAACAGCCGCCGATGAGGATCAAGACCCTCTTGCGGCCTCCACGCCGGGCTCGTCCTTCGGGTTTCCGTTTGACTTCGTCTCAGGTGCCGAACCCTTGGCAGGCACTGTGACGGTGACATACGACGACGTGGTCAATCTGGACGGTCGTTCCGCAGATGGTGATCTCTATACAACGATCCTGGTTGATTTTTCCGGCCTCGAGGACGGGGGGTTTCTGGGCTACGTAGAGTGGAATTCAGACATCGACACGATGGAAGTCGCCGGTGACCTAGTGCCGATCTCTGTAGTGGACGTCATCAACCTGACGGATCTATATGGTGGAACGATGTCTGTTGAGATGAGTTCTGTTTTCTCGCCTATTTATGGTGGGGGCAATCTACTCGACAATGATGCTTCAAGCTTTGCCCATACCTCTCTGA